>Ga0008833_1000277_pt1 | contig 66269 bp, 59 predicted proteins | sample HotLakConsoUCCLE_FD_62216 | JGI IMG/M metagenome (GOLD analysis project Ga0008833, IMG submission 62216) | Hypersaline microbial mat communities from Hot Lake, Washington, USA - Hot Lake Consortium UCC-LE | ecosystem: Environmental > Aquatic > Non-marine Saline and Alkaline > Hypersaline >... | reverse complement strand
ACCTTGGCCGTCTCGCGCACCACCGGGGTCAGCACCGTCTTGCGCCAGAGCACCCAGCACGAATAGGCGATGCCGAAGATCGCGTAGAGATAGGCGGCCTGCGCCACGAGGTAGGCCACCCAGTTCTCGAAGCCGGCGGTCGCGGTCGTCACCCGCAGGTCGAAGTTCACGCCGACGAGGATCATCAGCAAGATGGCGAAGGCGCCCTGGATGACGATCTTGCCCGAGCGGTTGTCTTCCCTCAGCAGCCGGTAGGCGGCCAGCATGATCGCGCCGCCCGCGCCCAGCGCGGCGGCGGGCGTGGGGTTGGTGATGCCGCCCAGGATCGAGCCCAGCACCGCCACGATCAGCACCAGCGGCGGGAAGACCACGCGCAGCAGGTCGTTGCTGGCCAGGCGCGCGGCCGCGTGACGTGCGCCGTAAAGCGCCAGCACCAGAGGACCGAGCAGCCACAGGAAGGTCACCCCGGGAGAGGTCAGCGGGCCGATCACCACCGCATCCACGATCAACCCCAGCGCGACCCCGGCCAGGCCGATGGCCAGCGGCCGGGGATCGGCCGAGGGCATCACCCCGCGCGCGGTGGTCAGCACCAGCGCCAGCAACAAGAAGCCGATGGCGATGCCGGTGCCGATCGGCGCGGCGGATTCCAGATTGGCGGCCAGGCGCTCGGCGCGTTCCTCGTCGGACAAGCGGCGCTGCTCCTCGACGCCGCCGGCAGCGTCGATCGCCTGTTGTTCGGCCACCGCCTGATCCCAGGCGGACTGGCCGTGCAGATCGATCATCGCGGCCCTGCACTGTTCCGACACGTCGGTGCGCAGCGAGGCGCTCTGCCCGGATTCCGAATGCGACGAAACGCTCACGTCCTGGCTGCCCACGATGTTGAGCTGCGCCGCGATCAGCACACCGCCGATCAGGGCCAGCGGAACGCCCAGGAACCAGGTGTATTTCTCGCCCGGCGTCGTGGCGTCGCCGCCACCCTCGCCCAGTTCCACCGCGGGCGCCTTGGAGGGGTTGAACAGCGCATAGCCGAAGGCATAGGCGGCATAGAGCACCGCCAGCAGGATGCCCGGCAGAAGCGCCGCCTGGAACAAGGTGCCCACCGACACCACCGCCGGCTCGCCCAGCAGGGTCAGCGCATCCGTGCAGCCCAGGTCCTGGGCCCGGCGCTCCTGCGCGGAGGAATAGAGATCGCCCGCCAGGGTGCCCAGCAGCACGATCACGATGGAGGGCGGGATGATCTGTCCCAGCGTGCCCGACGCGGCGATCACCCCGGTGGCCAGCTGCGGCGAATAGCCGTTGCGCAGCATGGTGGGCAGGCTGAGCAGCCCCATCGTCACCACCGTGGCGCCCACGATGCCGGTGGAGGCGGCGAGGAAGGCGCCCACCACCACCACGGACACCGCCAGCCCGCCCGGCAGCGGCCCGAAGACGCGCGCCATGGTGGTCAGCAGATCCTCGGCGATCCGCGAGCGTTCCAGCGTGATGCCCATCAGCACGAACATCAGCACCGCCAGCAGCGTCTCGATGGACTGGCCGGCCAGCACGCGTTCGTTGATGCGGTTCACGATGAACGAGATGTTGCGGTCGAGCGCCGTCTCCCAGCCCTGCGGGAAGACCGGCATCTCCACCCGTGGCAGATCCGGGTATCGGAAGAGCGATATCTCGCCCGAGGGCACGCCCTCTGCGCGCAGCGCGTCATAGGCGGCCGACCCGGTGTCGATCGCCTGGTGGATCAGCAGCCCCGCGCTATCGAGCGCCGCGATAATGGCGAAGGAGATCACCCCCGCGCCGCCGATGGCGAAAGCCACCGGAAAGCCCGACAGGATCCCGCCGAAAAGGCACAGGAACACGATGATCAGGCCGATCTCGACGCCGTCCAGTCCGAATAGCATGTTGTGTTGTCCCTCAGATCAGCGCGATTCGAGCACGTGTTCGGCGGTTTCCGCGTCACCCTGGTGCCAGTCATGGTCGAGATACTTACCGGCGCTTTCCTCGCCCTCGCGCCATTCCAGGTAGGAGCGCCAGAAGAAGGCGATGGCATGCAGGAACACCAGCCCCGCGAAGGCGACCAGCAGCACCTTGAACAGGAAGTAGCCGTTGAAGCCGTTGGGCGAAAAGCCGATCGTCTCGACGTTCCAACGCAGCGCACGCGCCTTCATCATCAGCCGGTCGAGCGATTCGCTGGCCGAAGGCTTCGGCGTGATCAGGTGCCGCCACAGGAAGTACCAGCCGTAAAGCCAGGTGATGATCGCCATCGGCATCATGAAGAGCAGCGCGCCCAGCATGTCGATGATCCGCTTGGTGCCGTGGCTGACGCGGGCATAGACCAGGTCCACCCGTACATGCCCGCCCTGAACGAAAGTGTAGCTGACGCAGAGTGCGACGATCATCGCGTTGTAGAGTTTCAGCTCCTCCGACCACCAGCTCACGTCGAAGGTGAGCGCGGTGCCGAAGCCGATGCTGATCTCGGAGGCGGCGAAGATGCGCTGCATGAAGACGATGATGATCTGCTGGAACACCATCAGCAGCCCCGCCCAGGCGAACAGCCGGCCAATGGCATTGGCAAAGCCTTCCAGCACCCGCACACCGCCCCAGAGAATGCTGTGCCGCCACATCCCGATGGCCGTCAGCGCAACGAAGGCCGTGAAGACCACGAAGAAGAATTCCTGCGACCCGCCGTAATAGACGAAGCGCATGACCGCCTCGGCATTGCCCCAGTCCAGCCAGAGCGACGGATGGGTGACTGCAAAGGCCAGATCCCGGAAGGCCATGATCATCCCGCCGAACAGCCATGCCAGCCCGTCGATCAGCGCGGCGAGACCGCCTGTTGCGTCCGTGTCTTCCATATCGGTGTCCTCCTCGCGGGCTGCCCACGGGAAAGCGGACCCGCGCGCAGCGCAGGCCCGTCAGGTCGCTGTTCTTCGGGAGGGCGCGCGGCGGCGCCCTCCCGGCCAGAGAGGTGTCAGATGCCGACGACCCGGTTGCGCTGGGCCAGATAGGAGCCTTCGGAGCGGCTGCCCCATTCGGCCGAACTGCGCAGCGATTCCATGTAGCTGTCGTAGCATTCCTTGTAGATCGGATCGTCCAGCGGCTCTTCGGCGACTTCCTTGGAGGCCGCGCCGAACGCATCCCAGACCGAGTCGGGGAATTCCATCACCCGCACGCCGCCCGACCGCAGGCGCTGCAGCGCGGACGAGTTGTTGGCCATGAACAGCGACATCGTCCAGATGTTGGAGGCGCGCGCGGTCTGCTCGATCACCCGCTGCTGCGCGGGCGTCAGGCTCTCGAACACCTCGAGGTTCACCGTCACATTCAGGTTGGGGCCGGGCTCGTGGAAGCCGGCGGTATAGTAGATCTTGGTGACTTCCTGGAACCCGGCCTTCTCGTCCGCCCAGGGGCCGATCCATTCGGTGCCGTCGATCGCGCCCGAAGACAGCGCCTGGTAGACCTCGCCGCCCGGCAGGTTCTGGACGGAGGCGCCCAGCTTGCCCAGCACCTGGCCGCCCTGCCCCGGCATGCGGAACTTGAGGCCCTGGAAGTCATCGGGGCTGTTGATCTCCTTGGCGAACCAGCCGCCCGACTGCGGGCCGGTATTGCCCGCCGGGAATGCCTTCAGGCCGAAGATGCTGTAGAGGTTGTCGGCCAGTTCGATGCCGCCTTCATGGTAATACCAGTTGTTGAATTCCTGGAACGTCATGCCGAAGGGCAGCTGCGCGAAGAACGACAGGGCCGGATGCTGGCCCAGGAAATAGTAGTCCACGCCATGATACATGTCGGCCTGCCCGGCCGAGACCGCGTCGAACACCTCGAAGGCGCCCACCAGTTCGCCCGCGGCCTTCAGGTCCACGGTCAGCTGACCATCGGTCATCTCGGTGATCATGTCCGCGCAATACTGCGCGCTGTCATGCACACCGGCCAGGCCACGCCCCCAGGTCGTGACCAGTGTCAGCGTGCGCTTGCCCTGCGCATAGGCCGGCGCGGCGAGCGCGGAAGCGGCCGCGGCGCTGCCCCCGATTGCAGAAGTCTTCAGAAAAGATCGGCGATCCATGTCGGTTTTCCTCCCGGATTTGCGGCACGGCCCGCCGAAATCCTCCGGGCGGGCCGCTGCGAGTGGGAAAACTCTAGCGAGGCAAATCGAACATGGGAATACCTAGTAATACGGAGAAACCCGGCCCGCCCGCGCGGCGTCGAGCCTTGATTTTGACCCGCATCCTAGTATGAGCGCCGCCATGGGCAGATTGCGGCAGACCCTCAGGCTGAGCTATGTCCAGAAGCTGGTGCTTCTGGCCACGGTTCCGCTCGTTCTGGCCGCGGCCGCGATTGCGTTGGTTGTGGCGGTGCAGTCCCGCCAGCAGGCCGCCCGCGAGATCGCGGCGCTGGAATGGCAGCTTGTCGAGGCCAAGAAAGAAGAACTCAAGAACTACCTTTCGATCGCGCGGACCTCCTTCATCCACATCTACGGCCACGCCGCCCCCGACGACGCGGTCGCAAAGCGTGCCGTGGCGCAGATGTTGGCGGCGATGCTCTACGGGCAGGACGGCTATTTCTTCGTGTTCGACTACGACGGCACCAACCTGGTGGCCCCGCGGCAGACCGACCTGATCGGGCGCAACTGGACCGGACTGCGCGACGAGGACGGCACGCCGGTCACCGACGCCCTTATCCGCATCGCCCGCACGGGCGGCGGCTATCACAGCTATCACTGGACCCGCCCCTCCACCGGCGATACGGGCCGGATGATCTCCTACGTGGTGGGCCTGCCCGACTGGCGCTGGGCGGTGGGCACCGGGATCTTCATCGACGACGTGCTCAACGGCGTGGCCGCCGCGCGCGCCGATGCCGAGCGCCGGGCCAACAAGACATTCCTCTACATCGGGGCGATCACCCTGACCGCGCTGCTGGTGGTCTTCCTGAGCGGGCTCATCCTCAACATCCGCGAACGACGGCTGGCGGATGCGAAGCTCAAGGCCCTCACCCAGCGGGTGTTCGACGCCCAGGAAGAGGAACGCGGCCGCGTCGCCCGCGAGCTGCATGACGGGATCAGCCAGATCCTCGTGGGTGTGCGCTACGCGCTGGACATCGCCAAGCGGCGCCTCGCGCAGGGCGACCCGCGGGCGGAGGAAAATCTTGACCGCGGGATCGGGCATCTCCATGTCGCCATCTCCGAGGTCCGCCGCATCAGCCGCGATCTGCGCCCCGGCGTGCTGGACGACCTGGGCCTCGGCCCAGCGATCAAGGCGCTGGCCGACGATTTCCACATCCGCACCGGGATCGAGGCGCGGTTCGAGACGGTGGTGTTCCGCAACCGGCTGGACCAGGACGCCAAGATCGCGCTCTACCGCATCGCGCAGGAGGCGCTCACCAATATCGAGCGGCATTCGGGCGCGAGCCGGGTGGAGATCGACCTGCGCGGGCACACGCGCGGCGCCACGCTGCGGATATCGGATGACGGCTGCGGCATCGACGCGGCGCGCGCGACCGCGCGGGCCGGGGGGCTGGGGCTGCGCAACATGCAGGAACGGATCGAGCAGCTCGACGGTGTGCTGCGCATCCTCTCGTCGCGCTCGGGCACGGTGATCGAGGCGCAGGTGCCGCTCTCCCACATGCTGCCGCCCGAGGACGACGGCAGCGCCAACGAACCGCAAAGGGCCAGCGCATGACAGCTGCAATCCGCGTCGTGATCGTGGACGACCATCCCATGGTCGCCGAGGGGATCGAGGCGATCCTGGACAGCTACGACGACATCGAGGTGCTGGCCACCCTGTCGGACGGGCAGCAGATCATCGACCAGGTCGAGGATCTCTCGCCGGACGTGATCCTGCTGGACCTCAACATGCCCGGTGTCGGAGGGTTGTCGGCCACCGAGATCATCCTTGAGCGCCGGCCGCAGACCCGCATCCTGATCCTGTCCATGCATGACAGCCCGGAATACATCTCCACCGCGCTCAATCACGGGGCGGTGGGTTATGTGCTCAAGGACGTGCCGACGGACGAGATCAGGCGCGCGATCGACAAGGTCGCCGCGGGCGAGCGCTATCTCTGCACCGGCGCCCGCGGCTCGCTGGAGCCCGCAGGTTCGGGCGGGCGCGAGCAGCTGACGGGGCGCGAACAGACGATCCTTCTGCAACTGGCGCAGGGCAAGTCCAACAAGGAGGTCGCGCTGGCGCTCGACATCTCGGTCCGCACGGTCGAGACCCACCGCAAGAACATCAAGCGCAAGCTCGGCATCTCCTCCACCGCCGGGCTGACCCGCTACGCCCTGGAGCATGGCGTGCTGCAAGGCACCGGCGCACGGCTCTGAGCGCCGCGCCCAAGGCTTTTGGAAAAAGCCTTGGCAAGACCCTTTCCTGAAGGGTCTTGCCCGCACCGATGCAACACGGGCCACCCCGGTGGGGGCGGCCCGCTCGATTATCGAAACTCAGGCGCGGATCACTGCGGAAGCACTTCGCCCGAGGGGTGCGGCGTGGACGCGGTCTCGGGCGGCAGGATCGGATAGACCACCTCGGGAACCTCGCCGGTCAGCGTGTGCAGGAAGGCCACGATCGACTCCACCTCGCCGCCGGTCAGATCGGCGCCAAGCTGCGAGGAGGCCATGATTTCCACGGCGGTCTTCAGATCCCAGACCACACCGGAGTGGAAATAGGGCGCGGTCACGGCGATGTTGCGCAGCGGCGCGGCGCGGAACACGTATTCGTCCGCCGCGGTCTCGGTCACCGTGTAGCGGCCCTTGTCGCCTTCGGGCAGGATATCCGCCCCGGGCTTCTCGATCAGGCCGAACGGATAATACCCGTTGCCGCCGAAGTTCACACCGCTGTGGCAAGAGGCGCAGCCGGCATCGACGAACACGCGCAGGCCTTCCTTCTCCTGATCGTTCAGCGCGTTGTCATCGCCGTTGAGCCAGGAATCGAAGGGCGCGGGCGTGGTCAGCGTGGCCTCGTAGGCCTCGATCGCCTTGGCGAAATTGTCGAAGGAGACCGGATCGTCCTCGCCCGGGAAGGAGGCCTCGAACCACTCGACATATTGCGGCATCGAGTTCAGCGTGGCCAGCACGTTGTCGGGCGTGTTGGCCATCTCGACGCCGGCCTGGATCGGGCCCTTGGCCTGCTCCGCGAGGTCGGGCGCGCGCCCGTCCCAGAACTGCGCCTCGTTGAAGATCGCGTTGAGCACCGTGGGCGAGTTGCGCGGCCCCTTCTGCCAGCCATGGCCGATCGAGGTGGGCATGTTGTCGTCGCCGCCGGTGGCGAGGTTGTGGCACGAGTTGCACGAGAAGACGCCCGAGGCCGACATGCGCGGATCGAAGAACAGCGCCTTGCCGAGCTCGATCTTCTCGGGCGTGACCGGGTTGTCGTTGAGCGCCGGGATGGTCGAGGGGATCGCCTCGAAGTAATCCTTGGCAATGTCGCGCAGATCGTCCGCGGCTGCGGCGCTGGCCATGACGCTGGCGGTGGCAAGAAGGGCGGGTAATGTGCGTCTCATGAGGCACTCCTGGACTGGCTTGATCGAACGCGTTGCGCGTCCGCTTGATTTTCGCGTACAACGACGCCCAGGCCTTTGACTTGTGTCAAACCGGCGCCTTCGATAGCCGACCCTGACCTTTTTGCCGCACCATGGCAGGGGCGACGCCCCGAGACGCCGCCAGGTTTGAAAGAAAGTTGCCGGAAACCGCCCTGTGGCGACATTTTCTCCGGGCTTTGCGGTTGACGCCACTTGCTGCACATGCATAAGTCTGACCCACGCAAAAAGGAGCCTTCGATGGCACGGCTGATGGTAATCGTAGCGAAGTGGCGCATGGGTCGGTAACGAACACCATACTGGTCCCCCATGCGCCCCCGGTCGATAGAGCGGGGGCTTTTTTGTGCGAAATGGAAATGGCGGCGTAAACGGAGCAAGCGCATGACACGTCAGATGACCGGAGCGAAAATGGTGGTCCAGGCCCTCAAGGATCAGGGCGTGGACACGGTATTCGGCTATCCCGGCGGCGCGGTGCTGCCGATCTACGACGAGATCTTCCAGCAGAACGGGATCCGGCACTACCTGGTGCGGCACGAGCAGGGCGCGGTGCACGCGGCCGAGGGCTATGCCCGCGCCACCGGCAAGCCGGGCGTCGTGCTGGTGACCTCGGGGCCGGGAGCCACGAACGCCGTGACCGGGCTGACCGACGCGCTGATGGATTCGATCCCGATCGTGGTGCTGACGGGCCAGGTGCCCACCTTCATGATCGGCTCGGACGCCTTCCAGGAGGCCGATACCGTGGGCATCACCCGCCCCTGCACCAAGCACAACTGGCTGGTGAAGGACACGGCGAAACTCTCGGGGATCATCCACGAGGCGTTCCACGTGGCCACCTCGGGTCGGCCGGGCCCGGTGCTGATCGACATCCCGAAGGACGTGCAGTTCGCCACCGACGAATACACCCCGCCCTCGCGCGTCGCGGTCAGCCACTACCAGCCGCAGGTCAAGGGCGACATGGAGACGATCACCGAGCTGGTGGCCGCGCTGGAAACCGCCGAGCGCCCGATCTTCTACACCGGGGGCGGCGTGATCAATTCCGGCCCCGCCGCCAGCCAGCTTCTGCGCGAACTGGTCGAGGCCACGGGCATCCCGATCACCTCCACGCTGATGGGCCTGGGCGCCTACCCGGCCTCGGGCAAGCACTGGCTGGGCATGCTGGGGATGCACGGGCTCTACGAGGCCAACCTCGCGATGCATGGCTGCGACCTGATGATCAATCTGGGCGCGCGATTCGACGACCGGATCACCGGCCGGATCGACGCCTTCAGCCCGAAATCGCGCAAGGCGCACGTGGATATCGACCCGTCCTCGATCAACAAGGTGGTCAAGACCGACTTCCCCGTGATCGGCGACATCGCCCATGTGCTGGAGGACATGCTCAAGATCTGGAAGGCGCGCGGCCGCAAGGTGAACCGCGAGGCGCTGGCGAAATGGTGGAAGCAGATCGAGGAGTGGCGCAAGGTCGACTGCCTGCACTTCAAGCCCGCAGAGAAGACGATCAAGCCGCAGCACGCGCTGGCGCGGCTGGAGGCGCTGACCAGGGACAGGGATCGCTACATCTGCACCGAGGTGGGACAACACCAGATGTGGGCGGCGCAATACCTGGGATTCGAGGATCCCAACCGCTGGATGACCTCCGGCGGGCTGGGCACCATGGGCTACGGCTTCCCCGCCTCGATCGGGGTGCAGGTGGCGCATCCGGACGCGCTGGTGATCAACGTGGCCGGCGAGGCGTCCTGGCTGATGAACATGCAGGAAATGGGCACCGCGATCCAGTATCGCCTGCCGGTCAAGCAGTTCATCCTCAACAACGAGCGGCTGGGCATGGTGCGCCAGTGGCAGGAATTGCTGCACGGCGAGCGCTATTCGCACAGTTGGTCCGAGGCGCTTCCCGATTTCGTGAAACTGGCCGAGGCCTTCGGGGCGAAGGGAATCCTGTGCAAGGATCCGGCGGATCTGGACGATGCGATCATGGAGATGCTTGACCATGATGGCCCGGTGATCTTCGACTGCCTGGTGGAAAAGCACGAGAACTGCTTCCCGATGATCCCATCGGGCGAGCCCCACAACAAGATGCTGCTGGGCGAGGCGAGCACCAAGGACGCCATCGGCGCCAAGGGCGCCGTGCTCGTCTGAGGCCATCCCGACACCGGCAATGGACCGGGCCGACAAAATTCTTCGAGGAAGAATTTTGGCAAGGCTTTTCCCAAAAGCCTTGCCCGCGCGGCCCCAAGCGAAGGATCGAAGACCGTATGTCCGCACTACAGATCAAGAAGGGCTCCTCGAAGCACTCCGCCTACAACCTGCGGCCCAGCTTCTCGGACGTCCAGGAAAGTCACACGCTGGCCGTGCTGGTAGACAACGAGGCCGGGGTGCTGGCCCGGGTGATCGGCCTGTTCTCGGGCCGGGGATACAACATCGAGAGCCTCACGGTCGCCGAGGTGGATCACGCGGGGCACCGCTCGCGCATCACCATCGTCACCACAGGCACACCGCAGGTGATCGAACAGATCAAGGCACAGCTGGGCCGGATCGTGCCGGTGCACGAGGTGCACGACCTGACGGTCGAGGGCCGCGCGGTGGAGCGCGAGCTGGCGCTTCTGAAGGTGGCGAGCCAGGGCGACAAGCGGGTGGAGGCCCTCCGCCTGGCAGACATCTTCCGGGCGAACGTGGTCGACAGCACGCTGGACAGCTTCATCTTCCAGATCACCGGCACGTCGGAGAAGATCGACGCCTTCGCCGAGCTCATGCGCCCGCTCGGCCTGGTGGAGATCGCACGCACCGGCATCGCGGCGCTGTCGCGCGGCAACGCCTGACGCGCAACAGCGTGCCACGCGGGCGACATCGCATGTCGCCCGGGGCCAAACGACGTCGCGGACGGGCGCGCGCGCCCGGCCCGTGACAGGCATCCTCGCGCAAGCTGCGAGGAGATGTGCCATGTCCAGCCCCGTCACCGACCTGTCCGTCGTGCGCCGCCCCGTGGCCCAGGCGCAGGGCCTGCCCAACGCCCATTACATCGACCCCGCCGTCTTCGCCGAGGAGCGCGAGGCGCTGCTGTTCTCGCAATGGGCCGGGCTCGCGGTCGGTGCCGACGTGCCGGAACCGGGCGATGCGGTGCCGATCGAGTTCCTCGGAATGCCGCTTCTGCTGATCCGCGACAAGGCGGGCACGGTGCGGGTGTTCCTGAACACCTGCCGGCATCGCGGGATGATCCTGGTGGACGCGCCACGCAAGATCGAGGGCGCGATCCGCTGCCCCTACCACTCGTGGTGCTATTCCACCGAGGGGCGGCTGGTCTCCACGCCGCATGTGGGCGGCCCGGGCCACAACACGCATGAGGCGATCCGGCGCGACGAGCTGGGCCTCGTGGAGCTGCGCTCGCATGTCTGGTTCGACGTGGTCTGGATCAACGTCTCGGGCGACGCGCCGCCCTTCGAAGAGGCCATGGCCGACATCATGGCACGCTGGGCTGAATTCGACAGGCCTTTATTCCATGGCGGCCCGGACAGCCGGTTCCGGCTGGAGGTGGCCACCAACTGGAAGCTGGCGGTGGAAAACTACTGCGAAAGCTATCACCTGCCCTGGGTGCATCCCGGCCTGAACAGCTATTCCCGGCTGGAGGATCACTACAATATCGAGACGCCGGGGGAATATTCCGGCCAGGGCACTCTGGTCTACCGCCAGCTCTCCGACGAGAACGGCCACAAGTTTCCGGATTTCGAGGGGCTGTCGGGCAAGTGGGACACGGCCGCGGAGTATATCGCCGTGTATCCCAACGTGCTGCTGGGCGTGCACCGGGACCATGTCTTCGCCATCGTGCTGGTTCCCGAGGGTCCCGAGCGGACCGTGGAGCATGTGCATCTGTCCTACGCCCGTCCCGACACCGACAAGGAGCTGCGGATGCGCAACACCCGGCTCTGGAAGACCGTGTTCGAGGAGGACATCTTCGTGGTCGAGGGGATGCAGCGCGGCCGTCACGCCACGGGCTTCGACGGCGGGCGGTTCAGCCCGGCGATGGACAGCCCCACCCATTGCTTCCACGACTGGGTGGCGGGCAAGATCCAGACCCACCGCGCCAAGGCCCGGGCCGCCGAATGAACGGGCTGCACGAGGCGTTGCTGGAGGCCCATGCCGGGGCGGATCGCGCGCGGCTGATCCGCCTCTACGAGCAGGCAGCCGACAGCGCAGGGGATCTCGACGCCGCCTGCTTCTTCCTGACCCATGCCTATGTCTTCGCGCTGGAGGCGGGCCACCCGCAGGCCCCGCATCTGCACCGGCGCCTCAAGGCGCATGGCCGCGAGGCCTGACCCCTCGTTCAGGCCGGTTGGCCCTTGCCCTGTGCCTCCTCGGCGGCCAGCGCAGCCTCTTCGGCCGCTTCCGCCGCGCCGGCCTCGACCATCAGCCGGTAGAGATGCCAGGTGGCGTGCCCCAGCAGCGGCAGCACCACCAGCAGCCCCAGGAACCAGGGGATCAGCGCCGCGAAGGTCAAGACCGCGATCAGCACGCCCCAGGCCAGCATCGGCACCGGGTTCGCGGTGACCGCCTGGAAACTCGTGATCATCGCGGTGACGAAATCCACCTCCCGGTCCAGCAGCAGCGGCAGCGACACCACGGTGATCATGTAGAGCAACAGCGCGAAACACGCCCCCACCGCCGTGCCCACCGCGATCATCGCCAGCCCGTTCGCGGTAAGGTAGATCTCGTAGGAACTGGAGACGTTGGTCATGGTCGAATAGCCCAGGAAAAGGGCGAAGATCATGTGCGCGACGAAGAACCAGAACAGGAACATGATGATGATGACCGCGCTGATCGAGGGCAGCTGGCGCTTGCTCTGGCGCAGGATCACCGAGGCGATCTCGCCCGCCTTCAGGGGCCGGCCCTGCTCCAGCCGGCGGCTCACGTCGTAAAGCCCCACCGCCGCGAAAGGCCCGATCAGCGGAAACCCGATCGCGGCGAAGACCAGCCAGTAGCTCTGCCCGGTGGCCTGCGTGATCAGCGCCATGGCCCAGCCCACCAGAACGTAGAACCCCGCGAAGGCCAGTCCGCACAGCGGCGCGCGGCGCATGTCGGCCCAGCCACGGGCCAGCGCCTGACGCAGCATGGCGGCATCGGCCCGGCCCAGCGGCGGCACCCCCAGTTCCGGCGTCTCCGGCATGGTCTCTCCTCCCAATGTGACCTTTTGTCACGAGGAGACCGGGAATCGCCGACGAAATCAACCCCGCCGGGTTTGCCTCAGCCTTCGGCCTGCGCGTCCGCCCGGCTCTTGCCGGAGGCTTTCAGCGCCAGCGTGGCCGCCATGAATGCGTCGAGATCGCCATCCAGCACGCCCTTGGTGTCGGAGGTCTCGTGGTTGGTGCGCAGGTCCTTGACCATCTGGTAGGGCTGCAACACGTAGGAGCGGATCTGGTTGCCCCAGCCCGCATCGCCCTTCGCATCATGCGCCTCCTGGATCGAGGCGGTGCGCTTTTCCAGCTCCATCTGGTAGAGCCGCGATTTCAGAGCCTTCATGGCGATGTCGCGGTTCTGGTGCTGGGACTTCTCGGAACTCGTCACCACGATGCCGGTGGGCATGTGGGTGATCCGCACCGCCGAGTCGGTCGTGTTGACATGCTGGCCACCGGCGCCCGAGCTGCGGAACGTGTCCACCCGGATGTCGGAGGGGTTCACCTCCACCTCGATATTGTCATCCACCACGGGGTAGACCCAGACGCTGGCGAAGGAGGTCTCGCGCGTGCCCTTGCCGAAGGGCGAGATCCGCACCAGCCGGTGCACGCCCGATTCCGATTTCAGCCAGCCATAGGCGTTGTGGCCCGAGATCTTGTAGGCCACCGACTTGATCCCGGCTTCGGATCCCGCTTCCTCGGATTGCAGCTCGACCTTGTAGCCCTTCTTCTCGGCCCAGCGCACATACATGCGCTGCAACATCTGCGCCCAGTCGCAGGCCTCGGTGCCGCCGGCGCCGGCATGTATCTCCAGGAAGCTGTCATTGGCGTCGGCCTCGCCGTCGAGCAGCGCCTCCAGCTCCTTCTGCGCGGCGCGGCCCGCCAGAGCCTTGAGCGCGGTCTCGGCCTCGGCGACCACGTCGGCGTCGCCCTCGGCCTCGCCCATCTCGATCAGCTCGATATTGTCCTCGAGCTCCTGCCGGATGCCGGTATAGGTCTGCATCGCGTCCACCAGTTCCTGGCGTTCGCGCATCAGCTTCTGCGCCTTATCGGGATCGTTCCACAGGTCCGGATCCTCGACCCGGGCGTTGAATTCCTCCAGCCGGTGCTCGGCGGTGTCCCAGTCCAGCCGCTGGGCCAGCAGCTCCAGCGATTTGCGGATCTCGGAAACGGTGTTCTGGGCCTCGGCGCGCATGAGCTTCCCTGGAAAGGTTGTGTCAGAGCGTGGTGATAGACGAGCGCCGTTCCGCGGGCAAGGCACCGCGCCCCTCAGGGAACGATCCGCGCCGGGCCCAAGGGCCCTTGCGCCGGGAAAGCCGGTGCCGCGCCCGCCTCAGTAGAGCCCGCCGGAGCTGAGGGTGCCGAAGCTCGCCCGCGGGCCGACGAGGGCCTTGCGGCCCGACGACGTCGTGACCTCGCGCGTGTCGCTGCCATCGGGGCGGATCAGGTCGAAATTGCTGCCCATGGCGAAGCCGCCGTCGAAGGTGACGCCGAAGACCGGCTCCTCGCCATCGCGGAAATACTCGGCCACCACGTTGGGCCCGGAGGCACTGTCGGACAGGCGCGCGCCAGTGAAACGGTCGATCTTGATGAAGCGCCCGCCGGGCGGCACCTGGAACGGGCCGCCGCCGAACTTGGTCACGGCTTCCTGCATGAACTCGTTGAAGACCGGCCCGCAGAATCCCCCGCCCGAGGCGCCCTGCCCCAGCGGCCGCGGCTGGTCATACCCGATATAGCAGCCCGCCACGATGTTCGAGGTGAAGCCCACGAACCAGACATCCTTGGCATCGTTCGTGGTGCCGGTCTTGCCGGCGGTGGGCACCGGCAGGTTGACCGTCTTGGCTGCGGTCCCGCGGTCCACGACGCCGGCCATCATCGAGGTCAGCTGGTAGGCGGTGATCGCGTCCATCACCCGCTCGCGGTCCGACACGATGCGGGGCGCGCGGCCGGGATCCAGCGCCTCGTCGCCGCAATCCACGCAATCGCGCCGGTCATGGCGATAGACGGTCTCGCCGTAGCGGTCCTGAACCCGGTCCACCAGCGTGGGCTCCACCCGCTCGCCGCCATTGGCGAACATGGCATAGGCGGCGACCATCTTGAACAGGGTCGTCTCGTCCGAGCCCAGCGAGTTGGCCAGAACGCGGCCCATCCGGTCGTAGACGCCGAAGCGTTCCGCATAGTCGGCCACCACGTCCATGCCGACCTCCTGCGCGAGACGGATGGTCATCAGGTTCCGCGACCGTTCGATCCCGGTGCGCAGGGGCGTCGGACCGTAGAACTGGTTCGAGGCGTTGCGCGGCCGCCAGACGCCCTGCGGCGTGTTGATCTCGATCGGTGCGTCAACCACGATCGTGGCCGGGGTATAGCCGCTGTCCAGTGCCGAGGCGAATACGAAGGGCTTGAAGGAAGAACCCGGCTGGCGCTGGGCCTGGGTCGCGCGGTTGAACACCGAGTGCTGGTAGGAAAACCCGCCCTGCATGGCGATCACGCGGCCGGTATTGACGTCCATCGCCATGAAGCCACCCTGCACCTCCGGAACCTGGCGCAGGCTCCAGCGCATGAAGCTGCCATCGTCATCGTCGGTCATGCGGCGCACATGGACCACGTCGCCCACTTCGAAATTGTCGAAGAAATTGCCGCGCATCCAGCGGATATCCTCGCGCGGGATGGCCGGAAGGCTGCCGTTGGAGCTTTCGACCCCCTCGATCCCGACAAGAAGGCGCTGATCCTCGATGCCCAGCACCACGGCGGGCAGCCATTCATGCTCCAGCACGATGTCGCGCGCCACGTCCGTCTCCGACAGCGCGGCGCGCCACGCCTCCTCGCTGTCCAGCACATCGGCGGGCAAGCGCTTGCCGGTGCCGCGCCAGATCCCCGCACCGCGGTCATATTGCTCCAGCTTGCGGCGCAGCGCCTGCGCGGCGACGTCCTGCATCTCGGGGTCGATCGTGGCGCGCACGGTCAGACCGCCGGAGAAGAACTCGCCTTCGCCGAAATCCCGGCTGAGCTGGCGCCGGATCTCGTCGGTGAAGTAGTCGCGCGGCGGCAGGGCCGCCTTGAAGCTGTCGAAATCGCCGTTCTGCACGCTGCGCAGCGGCTGGGCGACTTCCTGCTCGTAGGCGGCGCGGGAGAGGTAGCCGTTCTCGTACATCTCCTCCAGCACGAAGTTGCGCCGGGCCAGCAGCCGGTCCTTGTTGCGCACCGGGTGGTAATCCGAGGGCGCCTTGGGCAGCGAGGCCAGCGTCGCCGCCTCGTGCGGGGCAAGCTCGCGCAGCGTCTTGTTGAAGAAGGTCTGCGAGGCGGCGGCCACGCCATAGGAATTCTGGCCCAGGTAGATCTCGTTGAGGTAGAGCTCGAGAATGCTTTCCTTGCTCAGCGTCTGTTCCAGCCGGGTGGCGAGGATGATCTCCTTGATCTTCCGCTCGACCCGGCGCTCGCCGCCCAGCAGGAAGTTCTTCATCACCTGCTGCGTGATGGTGGAGGCGCCGCGCAGGTTCTGCCCCCGGCTCTCCACCGCATCGACCACGGCGGCCAGGATGCCGCGCGCGTCATAGCCCTTGTGGGTGTAAAAATTCTTGTCCTCGGCCGAGATGAAGGCGTGCTTGATCAGCGGCGGGATTTCCTCTGCCGGGGCGAAGAGGCGACGCTCCTGCGCGAATTCGTCGATAATCCGCCCTTCGGTGGAGTAGATCCGGCTGATCGTCGGCGGGCGATACTGCGCCAGGCTCTCGTGGCTGGGCAGGTCGCGGCCATAGACCCAGAAGATCGCGCCGATGGACAGCGCGATCATCATCGCCCCGAGGGTGACGAAGCTGAAGATGGCGCCGAAGAATGAGAGTATGAACCTGAGCAACGATCGCTCCCGCCTGTTGGCCTTCTCTATACCGTCCCGGAACACCCTGGTCAAAACACAACGCCGCGCGGCCGGGCCGGTTTCCGCCGCTCGTCCCCTTCATGTGGGGCGCGGCACCCGCCGGCGACCCCCCGCCGCTACCGCCGGCGCAGCGGCGCCTCCGCCGCGTCCGACAGGGCCCAGGCCTGGATGCCGTCGCGCAGCCCCGCCGCCATGCCCGCCCGCCAGGCCGGATCGGTGAGGTTCTTCAGATCCTGCGGCGTCGAGAGGAACCCCGCCTCCACCAGCACCGACGGGATGTCGGCCGCCTTGAGCACCGAGAAGCCCGCGCTGCGCAAGGGCCGCGAATTGACCCGCCCCACCGCGTTCTCGATTCCGGAGACCAGCGCGGCCGCCAGCTTGTCCGAGCGCGGTGCCGTGTCGAGCCGCGCGAGATCCATCAGCACGTCGGCCACCACGTCGTCGGTTCCGGTCAGATCGAGCCCGGCCAGCAGGTCGGCGCGGTTGTGCCGTTCCGCAAGCGCGGCGCTGGCCTCGTCCGAGGCGCTGTCGGACAGGGTGTAGACGGTGGCGCCCCGCGCGAAACCCGCCGCCAGCGAATCCGCGTGCAGCGAGATGAACAGGTCCGCCTCGGCCTGGTGCGCGATAGCCACGCGGCGGTCCAGCGACACGAACACATCCGCCTCGCGCGTCATCACCACCTCGAACCCGCCCGCGCGCAGCAGCGCCTCGCGCACGTCGCGCGCCAGCCGCAGCATGAGGTCGGCCTCGTTCACCTCGCCCACCTGCGCGCCCGGATCGATGCCGCCATGGCCCGGGTCCAGCACCACGACCAGCGGGCGCGCGCCGTCCTGAACGCTCCGGCCGGGCGGCACGCTGGCCGGCTCCGGCAGGTCCCAGCGCGGATCGCGCGGCGCGCCCGCAGCGGCGTCGAAGGCGGCCTCGTCCACCGGCGCCAGCCTCAGGGTCAGCCGCGCCGCGCCGGTCTGGCGATCCAGCGCCAGCCCTGCCTTGTCCACCGCGAGCGGCCGGGCGAGATCGGCCACCATCCGCGACCAGCCCGGCCGGAACGCGCCGAAACGGACAGCGCCCAGCGCGCCCGGGCGCTCGAAAAGCGCCGGATCCGCTCCGCGCCAGTCCACCTCGCGGAAATCGAGCACGAGGCGATCCGGGTCCGACAGGGTAAAGACGCGCCAGGGCACACCCTGGCTCAGCGCGAGCGTGATCTCGACGCCGCCCCCGCGCATTTCCTGCGCGCGGCTCTGGGCCGGGTCGATCCGCGCGAGCGCGCTGAACTCCTGCTGCGCGGAAGATGTGCCCGGCACGGCGAGCAACCATGCCAGCGCCAGCGCGCGAAATAGCCTGCTCATCCGCCCCTGCCCGTTCGGTTCTTGTGGCGCGAACAATAGCGCAGATGGCCCGTGCAGGAAACCGCCAAGCGCTCATCCGGCCCGGACGGGCCGTCCTCGCGCGGCGCGGCGCTCAGCCCAGATGGCCGCGCGCCCGCATGAAGCGTTCCAGCCGCACAAGCCCCTCGCGAATCGCCTCGCTGGAGGCGGCGTAGGAGAAGCGCAGCGTCCCGCCGCCGCGCGCCGGGTCGAAATCCAGCCCGGGTGTCACCGCCACCCCGGCCTCGTCGAGGATCGCGCGGGCAAAGCCCAGCGAATCGTCGGTGAGGTGGCTGACATCGGCATAGACGTAGAACGCCCCGTCCGGCGGCGCGATCCGGTCGAACCCGGCCTTCGGCAGCCCCTCAAGCATCAGCCGGCGGTTCTGCGCGTAGACGGAGAGATTGGCCTGCAACTCGTCGCCGCAATCCAGTGCCGCCAGCGCCGCCACCTGCGCCGCATGGCTGGGGCAGATGAAGAAATTCTGCGCCAGCCGCTCCACCCGGCGGACATGATCCTCGGGCACCACCATCCAGCCGACGCGCCAGCCGGTCATCGAGAAATACTTGGAGAAGGAATTGATCACGTAGACCTCGTCCGAGATCTCCAGCGCGGTGACCGCCTTCGCCTCGTATTCGATCCCGTGATAGATCTCGTCCGAGAGGAAGGCCGCACCCTGCGCATCCGCCCAGCCGATCAGCGCCGACAGGTCGTCGCGGCCCAGCATCGTGCCGGTGGGATTGGCGGGCGAGGCCACCATGAGCCCCGAAAGCCCCTGCCCCTCAAGCTCTGCCGGCACCGGCTGATAGCGGTTCTCGGCCCGTGTCGGCACATCCACCGGCACAAGGTCGAGCGCGCGCAGGATCTGCCGGTAGCTGGGATAGCCCGGCGCGCCGATGCCCACCTTCTCGCCCGCGTCGAACAGCGCGGTGAAGGCCAGCACGAAGGCACCGGAGGATCCCGCCGTCACCACGACGCGGGCCGGGTCCAGGTCCACCCCGTACCATTCGCCGTAGAGCCGGGCGATCCGGGCGCGCAGGTCGGGCAGGCCCAGCGCCACGGTATAGCCAAGCGGGCCCGCCTCCATCGCGCGGGCCAGGGCCGCCCGGGCGCCTTCGGGCGCGGGCGTGCCGGGCTGGCCCACCTCCATGTGCACGATGTCGCGCCCCGCGGCCTCGGCCGCGCGCGCCGCCTCCATCACGTCCATCACAATGAAGGGATCGACCTCCCCGCGCCTTGAGTTCCGCATGTCTTTCTCCCAAGCTGGCGGCGACCTTGTCACAGGAGCGGAGCCGCCCGTCAATGCACCCTGCCCGCGCGCTGATCGCCGCGATCGCCTGCCTGGCCGTGATGGCGGCGCCCCTCCAGGCCGCCTCGGTCGGGCTGCTGCGCGACAGCGATATCGAGGGCGCGCTGGAACGGCTGGCAAGGCCGGTGCTGCTCGCCGCCGGGCTCAGCCCCGCACGGGTGAAGATCCTGGTGGTGAACGACAGCGGGCTCAACGCCTTCGTGGCCGACAGCCGGCACATCCTGATCACCCACGGGCTGCTTCTGAAAATGACCCGTGCGGCGCAGTTCCAGGGCGTGGTCGCCCACGAGGCCGCGCATATCGCCAACGGGCACATCACCCGCCGGGCCGCCAACATGGGCGCGATGCGCACCGCCGCGGGGCTGGGCATCGCGCTGGCCGCCGCCGCGGCCGCCGCGGGCGCCGACAGCCGCGCCGCCTCGGGCATCGCGGTGGGCGCGGCCTCCTCCTCGCTGCGGCGCTTCCTGACCCATACGCGGGCCGAGGAATCCTCGGCCGATCAATCGGCCATCCGCTACCTCTCGGGCGCGGGCGTGGACCCGCTGGGCCTCGTCGAGGTGATGGAGATCTTCGAAGGCCAGGAGGTGCTGGCCGCCCACCGGCAGGATCCCTACCTGCGGACCCACCCGCTCAGCCGCGACCGGCTGCGCGCGCTGCGCGGCCATGCCGCGGCCTACGGGCGCGGCGCCACGACCGAACCCGAGGCGGAATACTGGTTCGCCCGCGCGCAGGGCAAGCTTTCCGCCTTCCTGCGCGCGCCGAACTGGACGATGCGCCGCGCCAAGGACAGCCCCGCCGCCGATATCCGCCTGATGCGCGAGGCGGTGGCCCATCACCGCCGGTCGGACCTGCCCGCCGCGCTCGAAGCCGTCGACGGCGCCATCGCGCTACGCCCGGGCGATGCCACGCTGATCGAGCTCAAGGGCCAGATCCTGCTGGAAAGCCGCCGCTTTCCGGCCGCCGTCGCCACCTACGCCCAGGCGGTGAACCGCGCGCCGAATGACGCGCTGATCCTCGGCGGATACGGCCGCGCGCTGCTGGCCGCGGGCCGGCCCGGCGAGGCGCTGGGCCCGCTGCAACGCGCCCGCTCCCGCGACATGGGCGACGCGCGCATTCTGCGCGACCTCGCGCAGGCCTATGCCCGCACCGGCCAGACCCCGATGGCCTCGGTCGTGACCGCCGAACGCTACGCGCTGATGGGCCGGCTCGACGACGCCGCGATCCATGCGCGGCGCGCCATCGGCAGCCTGCCCCGGGGTTCCGGCCCTTGGCAGCGCGCCCAGGATGTGCTCAGTGCGGCGGAACGCGCACAGTGAGCGCCCGGAACGACGCAACCCAACGGAGACCCCGATGAAACACGCCCTCGCCCCCGTCGCGCTCGCCGCGTCCCTCGCCCTCGCCGCCCCCGCCGGAGCGCTGGACGTGACCGCCATGACCGACGCCGAGCGCGCCGCGTTCCGCGAGGAGGTCCGCGCCTACCTGCTGGACAATCCCGAAGTCATCATGGAGGCGGTCGCGCGGCTGGAGGACCAGCAGGCCGCGGCCGAGGCCGAGGCGGACACCCGCATGATCGCGGTCAATGCCGAGGCCATCTTCGACGACGGCTATTCCTGGGTCGGCGGCAATCCCGAGGGCGACGTCACGCTGGTGGAGTTCATCGACTACCGCTGCGGCTATTGCCGCCGCGCCCATGAAGACGTGATGGACCTGGTCGAGAGCGACGGCGATATCCGCCTGGTCATGAAGGAATTCCCGATCCTCGGGCCGGACTCGATGGCCTCGTCGCGCTTCGCCGTGGCGGTCAAGCAGGTGGAGGGCGACGCCGCCTACGAGCAGGTGATGAACGCCATGATCACGCTGGAAGGCGAGGTCACCGACACGGTGCTGCGCCGCCTCGCCGGCACGCTGGGGCTCGACGCGGACGCGGTGCTGGAACGGATGGACAGCGAGGAAGTGACCGAGGTGCTGGCCGACACCCGCGCGCTCGCACAGCGCCTGGGCATCAACGGCACGCCCACCTTCGTGATGGACGACCGGATGCTGCGCGGCTACGCGCCGCTGCCGCAGATGCGCGAGATCGTCGCCGATGTGCGCGCGCAGCGCTGAGGCGCGCGCCGCGGCCCTGATCCTCTCCACAGTGCTCGCCCTGCCCGCTGCCGCGGGCGGGCTCGACCTCCCGCCCGAGGCGCGCGCCGCCTTCGGCGCCGAGATCCGCGCCCTGCTCCTGGAAGAGCCGGAGATCGTGGGACGCGCGCTCACCGGCCCGCCGCAATACGAAGCGGAGGCCGCGCAGGACCGCGCGATGCTGGCAGGCGCGGCGGAGGCCCTGCTCGCGGATGCGCAGGACTGGCACGAGGGGCCGCGCGACGGCACCCCTCTGGTGGCCTTCCTGCCGCCGCGCGCGGGCGGACTTCTGGACGAGCTGCGCCTACTGGTCGCCGCACAGGGCGCCAGCCGGCTGATCGTGAAGGATTTTCCCCCGCCCGGCAGCGACGGGACCGCGGCACTTTTCCTGGGCGCCGTGATGCTGACCCTGGGCCCGGAGGCCTGGCTCGCCGCGCGCGAGGGGCTCGGCGACTTGCCCCGCCCGCTCACCCGCCCGGCCCTCCTGCGCTTCGGCGCCGCGATGGGCTGGCCCACGGCGCGGCTCGACGCGGCGATGGACAGCCCCGAGGCCGCGGAGCGGCTTGCCCGCACCCGCGCACTCGCCGCCGAATTTGGCCTCGACATGGCGCCCAGCTTCGTGGCCGGCGGCATCCTGGTGCGCGGGGAGGTGCCCACGGTCGTCCTGCAAGGCTACCTTGACCGAACCCGCCGCTGAGCCCGCGTCTTGCGCCAGAAAAGCCCGGGGGGTGAATTGCCCGGACCGGGCAAGACGGGGCGGCGGCCCCGCCGCGCCGCAAAGGATCTTGCGTCAAGATCCTTTCAAGCCCCTTTCCAAGGGGCTTGGACGGCGCCGGATTGTCACTCCGCCGCCTGGGCGGCCGCCTCCGCCTCGATCTCGGCAGCGCGCCGTTCCACCTGCTCGACGATGTGATCCACCATCTGCTCGTTCGACATCCGGTGGCTCTGCTTGCCGGCCAGGTACACCATGCCGTTGCCCGCGCCCCCGCCTGTGAAGCCCACATCGGTCATCAGCGCCTCGCCCGGCCCGTTGACCACGCAGCCGATGATCGACAGGCTCATCGGCGTCTTGATATGCTCCAGCCGTTGCTCCAGCGCCTCGACCGTCTTTATCACGTCGAAGCCCTGGCGCGCGCAGGACGGGCAGGAGATGATGTTGACCCCCCGGTGCCGCAAGCCAAGAGATTTCAGGATCTCGTAGCCCACCTTCACCTCTTCCACGGGATCGGCCGAGAGCGACACGCGGATCGTGTCTCCGATGCCCATCCACAGCAGGTTGCCCAGCCCGATCGCGGACTTGATCGTGCCCGACATCAGCCCGCCCGCCTCGGTGATGCCGAGGTGGATGGGCGCGTCGGTGGCCTCGGCGATGCCCTGATAGGCGGCGGCGGCGAGGAACACGTCCGAGGCCTTCACGCTGATCTTGAACTCGTGGAAGTCGTTGTCCTGCAGGATGCGGATATGTTCCAGGCCGGATTCCACCATCGCCTCGGGGCAGGGCTCGCGGTATTTCTCCAGCAGGTGCTTTTCCAGGCTGCCCGCGTTCACCCCGATCCGGATCGAGCAGCCGTGATCGCGCGCCGCGCGGATCACCTCCTTCACCCGGGCCTCGTCGCCGATATTGCCGGGGTTGATCCGCAGGCAGGCCGCGCCCGCCTCGGCGGCCTCGATCCCGCGCCTGTAGTGGAAATGGATGTCGGCCACGATCGGCACCGGGCTTTCCCGGACGATCTCGCGCAGGGCGCGGGAACTGGCCTCGTCGGGCACCGAGACGCGCACGATATCGGCCCCTGCCTCGGCTGCCGCCTGAACCTGGGCGATGGTGCCGGGGATGTCGGTCGTGAGCGTGTTCGTCATGGTCTGCACCGAAATCGGCGCATCGCCCCCCACGGGCACGTTTCCCACATGGATCTGGCGGGACTTGCGGCGATAGATATTGCGCCACGGGCGGATGTGATTGAGCGTCATGGCTCCCTTCCCGAGTCAGGCTGTCGGATTCAAGATAAGCGCCGCGAGCGCGACGAGCAATCGGGCAGGGTCACTCCGACGCGGGCGCGGCGCTCTGCGCCTCGGCCAGGGCGATGACCTTGGCCAGTTCCGGGTCGCGGCTGAGATCGGCGAGCTGATAGCGGCCCTTGAGCGCATCCACCGAAAGGGCGACGTCGCGGATCGTGCCGGTGCCCTGCCCGGCGGGGCCGTAGAGGTCGCCATTGACCTCGAAATAGATCGAACCGGACATGCCCGCGCGCAGCACCGGCGGCTGCTCGGTCTGCGGCAGCACGTATTCCTCACCGGCGTCGAGGATCTTCTCGAAGAGGATCGAGCCATCGGCGGCGCGCACACGCACCCAGGCCGGGCGGATCGCGAAGAGCACCACCTCGGGGCCGGTATTCTCCACCACCTGCGGCATCTGCGAGATCTCGCGCTCGGCCTCGGTCTCGGCCACCTCGGCCTCGGCCTGCGCGGGAGGGAGCGCGGGACGGTCCGACCGCGCGAAGGCCCCTATCGTTTCGGGATCGAGCGTCGAGATGGGGGCGTCGCGGGCCACGAGAACGGGCACATCCAGCGGCTGCGGCCGGTAGACACCGCCCAGCGCGTCGGGCGCGGCCGCCTGCCGGGTGCGGGGCTCGTCCACAGCAGCCGGTTCCACCCCTTCGAGAGGATCGAGATCCGAAAGGACAACGGGCGTCTGGTCCACCGGGGAGAGTTGCACGCGCTGGATTTCGCGCAGCACCGTCACGCCGCCGAAGCCGATGGCCCCGATCAGCCCCAGCAGCACCAGCAGCGACCCCACGGCGCCCGGCTCGACCCGGGAGAACAGCGTATCCACTTTCGGTGCAAAGGGCGTGGACGGATCCGCGAACGGATCGCGCGCAGGGCGCGCCGCATCGTTCTTGGGCTGTTGACGCGGCTTGCGGATGGTCGAGGCCTCCTCCGCCATGCCGTGCGCGGGTGAAAAGCCGCTTTCAGCGCAGAAGGCGGCGAAGGCGCGATCCGGATCCATGCCGAGATAACGCGCATAGGAGCGCACATACCCGGCGATGAAGCCGGGCGTGTCGAAGGCCGACGGGTCACAATTCTCGATCGCGGCGATATAGCCCGCCTTGATCCGCAACTCGCGCTGCACGTCCAGAAGGGACTTGCCCATGGTCGCGCGCTCGCCCCGCATGACATCGCCAAGACGCAGGTCGAAATCGTCGAAACCCTTGGGTTGCGACTGCGCGCTCTCTGCCCTGTCACGAGAGGGTCTGCGCCCGATCATACTTGCCGCTGCCTCATGTCCCTGAACGCAACACCGGCCGATTCGACCCTTGTTGTCCTACATGATTTTACCACAACATACGGACAGCGACAGGCCCGAGGGGGGCTAGGCGGACTTTTCGGCGCGATTCAGCGCACAATGCGCCCACAAGTCATCCATCGCGCGCACCAGCCTGTCCATCTCGTCCGGGCCGTGCACCGGAGACGGCGTGAACCGCAGACGCTCCGTGCCCCGGGGCACGGTGGGGAAGTTGATGGGCTGGCAGTAGATCCCGTAATCTTCCAGGAGCATGTCCGAAATCCGTTTGCAATGCACCGGGTCTCCCACGATCACCGGCACGATATGGCTGCCGTGATCGATGATCGGCAGGCCCATGCCCTTGAGCCGGAACTTCAGGATCCGGGCCTGCGCCTGATGCTTGTCGCGCCGCGCCTGGTCGGTCTTGAGATGCGCAACCGAGGCTGCCGCCCCCGCCGCCACCGCCGGTGGCAGGGACGTGGTAAAGATGAAGCCCGGCGCGTAGGAGCGGATCGCGTCACACATCTTGTCGGAGGCCGCGATGTAGCCGCCCATCACGCCATAGGCCTTGGCCAGCGTGCCGTTGATGATGTCGATCCGGTGCATCAGCCCGTCGCGCTCCGCCACGCCTGCGCCGCGCGGGCCATACATGCCCACCGCGTGGACCTCGTCGATATAGGTGAGCGCGTTGAACTCGTCGGCCAGGTCGCAGAAAGCTTCGATCGGGCCGAAATCGCCGTCCATCGAATAGATCGATTCGAAGGCGATGAGCTTCGGCGCCGCCGGATCGTCGGCCTCCAGCAATGCGCGCAGATGCGCCAGGTCGTTGTGACGGAAGATCCGCTTGGCCCCGCCATTGCGACGAATCCCCTCGATCATCGAGGCGTGGTTGAGCTCGTCGGAATAGATGATGAGCCCCGGAAACAGCTTGGGCAGCGTGCTGAGCGTGGCATCGTTGGCGATATAGGCGGAGGTGAACAGAAGCGCGGCCTCCTTGCCATGAAGATCGGCGAGTTCGGCCTCAAGACGCTTGTGATAAACCGTCGTGCCGGAGATGTTGCGCGTGCCGCCCGAACCCGCGCCGGTGGCCTCGATCGCCTCGTGCATCGCGGCCACCACGGCCGGGTGCTGCCCCATCCCCAGATAGTCGTTGCCGCACCAGACGGTGATCGGCGCCTCCGATCCGTCGGGCTTGCGCCAGGTCGCATGCGGATAGGCGCCGCGCTTGCGCTCGATGTCGATGAAGGTCCGGTAACGGCCTTCGTCATGCAGGCGGGCGATGGCCTGATCCAGCTTTGCCGAATAATCCAACGACATCTCCTCCGGTCTTCTGGCGGCGCGTCGGCCGACATTCACATATCGGAATGCATATAAATGACATCCCGGCTTGGCAACAGGTTACGAATTGTCGCCCCGACCGCACCTTGATCTGGGTCAAGCGGGACGCCCCTTGGGCTCGCTGGACACGCCCCGTCGCAATGATAGTGTCGCGCCTGACCGGAACAAGGAGCCTCACGCGATGTCAATCGACCACGTCCTGCACCGAATCGACGCAGACCTGCCGCAGGCGCTGGAGCGGCTGATGGCGCTGCTGCGGATGCCGTCGATCTCTACCGATCCGGCCTACAGCGATCACTGCGACGCGGCCGCCGACTGGCTGGTGGCCGACCTGCGCAGCCTGGGCGCCGAGGCCGGGAAACGTCCCACCCCGGGTCACCCGATGGTGGTGGGCCATATCGGCGAGGGCGCACCCCACCTGCTGTTCTACGGCCATTACGACGTGCAGCCCGCCGACCCGCTGGCGCTGTGGCATCGCGACCCGTTCGATCCGGCGATCGAGGAGACGGAGGCCGGCAAGGTGATCCGCGGCCGCGGCGCCTCGGACGACAAGGGCCAGCTGATGACCTTCGTGGAGGCCTGCCGCGCCTGGATCGCCGAGAAGGGCGCCCTGCCCTGCCGCATCACCTTCTTCTTCGAGGGCGAGGAGGAATCGGGCTCGCCCTCGCTTGTTCCCTTCCTGAAGGAAAACGCGGGGGAACTGACCGCCGATCTCGCGCTGATCTGCGACACCGGCATGTTCGATGCCGATACCCCCTCTATCACCACTCAGCTGCGCGGGATGCTGCGCGAGGAGGTGGTGATCAAGGCCGCCTCGCGCGACCTGCATTCGGGCCTTTATGGCGGGCTGGCCGCCAACCCGATCCGGATTCTCTCGAAGATCCTGTGCGGCCTGCATGACGAGACCGGCCGCATCACCCTGCCCGGCTTCTACCACGGGGTGCCCGAAACCCCGCCCGAGATACTGGCGCAATGGGAGGGGCTGGGCTTCGACGCGCAGGGCTTCCTGGGCAAGGTGGGCCTGTCGCACGGGGCGGGCGAGCAGGACCGCGCGCCGCTGGAACGGCTCTGGGCGCGCCCCACCGCCGAGGTGAACGGGATCCAGGGCGGCTATACCGGGGCGGGCTTCAAGACGGTGCTGCCCGCCGAGGCACGCGCCAAGATCAGCTTTCGCCTGGTGGGCACGCAGGATCCGCAGGCGATCCACCGCGCCTTCGTCGCCCATGTCGAGGCGCATTTGCCCCCTGACGTGACCGCCGAATTCCCCATGGGGGACGGTGCCCCCGCCTGCCGCATGGATATCACCCGGCCCGAATTCGATCTCGCACGCCGCGCGCTCTCGGACGAATGGCCCAATCCGGCGGCCTTCGTGGGCGTGGGCGGCTCGATCCCCGTGGCGGGCTATTTCAAGGAAATCCTGGGCATGGAGGCGATGCTGATCGGCTTCGCCCATGACGATGACCAGATCCATTCCCCCAACGAGAAATACGACCTGCGCAGCTTCCACAAGGGCATCCGCAGCTGGGCGCGGATTCTCGACGCGCTGTCGGCATGAGCCGCGCGCGGGTCAACGGAACCGGGATCGCCTACGAGGTCTCGGGCAGCGGCCCGCCGGTGCTGCTGCTGCACGGCTTTCCGCAGACCCGCGCCATGTGGGGCGCCATCGCACCGCAGCTGGCGCGGCGCTTCACCGTGGTCGCGGCCGACCTGCGCGGCTACGGCGAGAGCGACACGCCCGAAGGCCCCGCCGCCTACAGCTTCCGCGCCATGGCCGCGGACTAGGTCGCGCTGATGCGCCATCTCGGCTTTGCGCGCTTCCACCTGGTAGGGCACGACCGCGGCGCGCGCACCGCGCATCGCATGGCGCTCGACGCGCCCGAGGCCGTGGCCAGCCTCGCGGTGATGGACATCGTGCCCACCCTCCTGCTGCTGGAGCAGCTTTCCCACCCGGTGGCGCGCGCCTATTACCACTGGTTCTTCCTGGCCCAGCCCGCGCCCTTCCCCGAAACCATGATCGGCCATGACCCGGACGCCTTCTTCGAGCGCTGCCTTACGGGTTGGGGCGGTGGGGGGCTTTCGGGTTTCGACCAGGGCAGGCTCGCGGCCTACCGCGCCGCCTGGCGCCGCCCCGGGACGATCCGCGCCATGTGCGCCGATTACCGCGACACGCTGGATCACGACCTGGCGCTCGACAGTGCGGACAGGGACCGCCGCGTCGCCTGCCCGGCCCTGGTGCTTTGGGGCGAGGACGGCGCCATGGCGCGCGCCTTCGACATGGCGGAAACCTGGGCCGACAGGCTGAAGGACATGCGCGCCCGCGCCCTGCCCGGCGGGCATTTCTTCCCCGACGAGCACCCCGACGAAACCGCCGCCGCGCTCTTGGACTTCCTCGCCGACCTGCCGCTCTGACGGGCCGGGCTTCTTCTGGACCAGAATATCCCCGCCCCAGGCAAAGCCCGCAGGGCCGTTCAGATCACGCCGGAAAACCGCTCGGGAAGCACATATTGCTTGTCGTATTCGGGCCGCTCGAACTCCCAGAAACCGGTATCCCCGCGCTTGCGCCAGGTCTCGTGCATCCGCCGGCGCACCCAGGACAGGTCGAACCCCTGCTCCGCCTCCAGCGCGGCGAATCCCTCGAACAGCGCGCGGTCCTCGCCGCGCGCCTCGGCGAACCAGTGCCGGCCGATGCCCGTCTCGCGGATGCCCGCCCCGATCTCCTGCGTGATCGCGTTGCGGCGGTTCATCGCCGCCGCATACTCGCCGAAATCGCAGAATTTCAGATGAAACAGGTAAAGCGGCTCGGGCGTGAACAGCTTGTCGGCCTGGGTGAAATGGCCGCCCCGCGCGATCTTGGTGCCCAGCGAGACGATGCAGGGCTTGGAGTAATGCGGGGCCAGCCGCACATGCCGGCGCGGGCCCAGGATCCTGTCCGCGATGGGCTCCGGCTCGCGGTCGATGCGGTGGATCACCTCCAGCCCCAGGGGCGTCAGCACCCGCCGGATCGGCTGGCCGGCCAGGTAGTCCAGCAGGCCCATGCCCTCGGCCGGGTCCACAACCACCAGCTCATCCACGTCGCCCACGATCACATGGTCGTAATAGCTGCGCAGCCCCATCACCACATTGTTCAGCAACCGCCAGCGCTTGGCGTCGAAATTGCGGTGCGGATCGCCCGGCAGGCCGATCAGGTTGCAGCCCCGCGCCAGGTCCGCCACCGCCTCGCCCCGGCCGTGGTTGACCACGTAGCAATTCTCGCGGCCCAGTTCCTCGCCGTAATGCTCCAGCCAGGCCCGCAGGAAGAACAGGTCCTCCCGCACCATCGTCACGGCCGCCACGTTCGACTGCATCTGCCCAACTCGTCCCTTGCGCCCTCTTGCGGGGCCTTGTCACATGCGCTCATCTGTAGCGGGTTTGAACCGGTTAGAGAAACACTTATGATCGGTCCCGCCCCCTCTGGCGGCATGTAACGGGATGAAAGTCGAATGCAGGTCACCTTGCCGGAGGCGTTCCGCGACACCGGTCTTCTGATCCGCCGCGTCACCGACCGGCCCCCCACCCAGTTCCAGGTGATCGGAGAGCGCGCCAGCGCCACCAACCTGGTGCGCAAGCTGATCGAGAAGAACACCATGGTGGGGCGCACCGAGGCGCTGGGCTGGAAGCATGGCGCGCCGCACATGGTGGCGATTCCGCGCGATTTCCTGGTGATCTGCGTGGTGCGCAACGCCGAGGCCTGGGCGCTGTCGATGCACAAGCGGCCCTGGCACGCCCATCCCGACCTGCAGAAACTTCCGTTTTCCGAGTTCCTCCGCGCCCCCTGGCGCGGCATCGTGGACCGGCCGCCCGATTTCGAGCAGCTGCATCACGAGATCGCCGACCGGGTGGAAGGCGCCGAACTGCAACTCGATCGGCACCCGATCACCGGGCAGCGCTTCGCCAACCTGTTCGAACTGCGCCGGGTCAAGCTGGCCGCGCATCTGGGCTTTCTCAACCGAGACTGCAATCTCCTGCTGGTGCAGGCCGAACGGGTGCAGGCCGACCCCGAACGCTTCGCCGCGTGGTTCCTGGAGGTCTTCGGCGTGGACCTGCGAGGCCAGCGCATCAAGGGCGTGACGCGCCGGATGGGCAACCGCTTCCGGCTGTCGGTGGCCGAGCGCGCAGAAACGCCGGATGCGCTCTCCCCCGAAGACCGCGCCTTCCTGCGCGAACAGCTCGACCTCGATACGGAGGCCGCGCTGGGCTACACCTATTCCTGAGGTCTACGGCTGTCCGCGCGCGCCCAGCGCCGCGGCGCCCTTGGCCAGAACGAGAAGCCAGGGCGCGGCGTGCAACACCAGGTCAAGGATGTCCACCGGGCGCGTGAGCGTGCCCGAAGCCAGCATCTTCAGCTTTTCCCAGACATGCGGTTCCGGAAAGAACGGCGCGAGGCCCCAGGTGACGGCCACCAGCAGAGTGAGTGACCAGGGCAGGCTGTCGAGGAAGCGTCGCATGAGACTCCGAGGAAAAAGTGGCGCGGTTGACGGGGCTCGAACCCGCGACCCCCGGCGTGACAGGCCGGTACTCTAACCAACTGAGCTACAACCGCGCATACGCTGTTTCGGGTTCGACAAGGCGGCGGTGGCGCGGTTGACGGGGCTCGAACCCGCGACCCCCGGCGTGACAGGCCGGTACTCTAACCAACTGAGCTACAACCGCCCGCTGCCCACCCGAACCCTCGGGCGTGGACCGGGTAATAGGGGCGCTGGAATGCGGCGTCAAGCAGCGTTTTGCGGGAATTTCCGCGCATCCGCTGTCGGGGCTTGGCAAGGGCGCGGGGCTGGGCCAGTGTCGACCGGCCAATCGCGAGGGAGATGACCGATGATCGCTTCGGACCGCATGCATGCCGTGGCCTTCGACCCGGCCAGCCGCCGTTACATTCCCGTCGAAGCGCTCATTCCCCGACCCGAAGGGCGCGATCTTCTGGTGGCGGTCTCGGCCGCCTCGATCAACCCGGTGGACCGCAAGTCGTGGGACCGGCTTCCCAAGGACGCCCCGCCCACGGTGCTGGGCTACGATGCCTGCGGCACGGTGCTGGAAGCGGGCCCCGAGGCAAGCGGCTTCGCGCCGGGCGATCGGGTCTGGTATGCCGGCGACGCCACCCGCGCGGGCAGCAACGCCACGCATCAGCTGGTGGATTGCCGGATCGTGGCCAGGGCGCCGTCCACACTGGACGATGCCGATGCCGCCGCCCTGCCGCTCACTGCGATCACCGCCTGGGAAGCCTTGTTCGACAGGCTGGGCTACGCGCCCCTGTCCGAGGAGCCGCAGAAGGACCGCCTTCTGGTCATCAACGGCGCGGGCGGGGTCGGCTCGATCCTGCTGCAACTGGCGAGACTTTCCGGCATCCATGCCACAGCGACCGCCTCGCGCCCCGAATCCCGCGACTGGTGCCTGCGGATGGGCGCGGCCGAGGTGGTGCCCCATGATGCGCTGGCCGAGATGCCCGCGGACGGGTTCGGCCGCATCCTGTGCGCCTATGACACGGACGGGTATTTCGACACGATGGCCCGGCTCGTGGCGCCGCAGGGCCGGATCGTCTCCATCGTGGGCACGGCGAAACCGCATGACCTGGCGCCGCTGTTCCAGAAGAGCGCCAGCTTCGGCTGGGAGTTCATGTTCACCCGCCCCGCCCGCCGCACCGACGACATGCACCGCCAGGGCGAGATCCTGGCCGAGGTCGCGCGCCTTTACGAGGCGGACAAGCTGCTGCCCACGCGCACACGGACGCTGGAGGGGCTATCGGTGGCAACGATCGAGGCCGCCCACGCCCGGCTGAGCGATGGCCGCCAGATCGGCAAGGTTGTCATGAAATGGTAGGAAGCGGCGCCGGGGCGCGCAACACGCGCCCCGCCCGCTGGTCCATCGCTGCGAATGTCAACCAGGGCGAGATGGTGGGTGATGAGAGATTCGAACTCCCGACATCTTCGATGTGAACGAAGCGCTCTACCACTGAGCTAATCACCCGTGCCGCGCGGTTTAGCGTTACTCCGCGGCCTCTGCAAGAGGGTCTTTCGCAGGTTCCGGCGCGGCATCCTTCTGGCGCAGCTTGAACACGATCACCCGGCCGTCTTCCGTTTTCTGGGCGCGGTTGATCTTGGCCTTGCCGAACGGATGGAGGTTGAGCTCGCGCCCGTCGGCCAGCGTCTCGCCCAGCACGGCAAGCACCGCCTCGACCACGGGCTTTGCGTCTTTCTTCTTGACGCCCGAACGCTTGACCACGGCGTCGATCAACTCGCGCTTGCGCATCTCTTTCACCGCGACCGGGATCTCCGCAGCGGGCTGGGCCGCCTCGGGCGCAACTGCCGCGACGGGCTGCGCGGCCTTGGTTTCCACCGAACCGGCCGCCTTCGCCGCCGTCCTTGCCCCTTCAGCCGCCGTTGTCCCTTCGGCCGCCGTGGCCGCGGATTTCGTCGTGCTCGAGGATTTCGTCGTGCTCGAGGATTTCACGGTGCTTGCCTTGGTGCTGACCGCGCTGCGCGTGCTGGAGCGGGTGGCCTTCGGCCGCGCGGCCGAGGTGGTCGCCTTGCGCGTGCGCGTCGAGGTGGGTTTCGTGGTCATGTCCTGAACTGCCCTTTGTTGCCTTTTGATGCCTCTGGTTCGGTCTTGTTTTCGCGAAAGATAGCAGATGGCGGCACGCCGATCCAGTTCCGTTGACCCCGCAAACGATTCGCGCGCATATTTCCCGGGCTGCAATCCTGGGGGAAAGCGATGAAGAAACTGCTTTTGGCTGCAACGACCTGTCTGTCCCTGGCCGCTCCGGCCTGGGCCGGAGGGCCCGCACCGGCCGTGATGGATCCTGTGGTGATCGAGGCCCAGACCTCGAGCGCCTCGGAAGGCGCGGCGGTGGCGATCGTCGCCGTCACCGCGCTGCTGATCGCCCTGGCGATCGACAAGTAAGCCGCGCTCCGGGCCGGTCACGCAAAAGGGGCGCCCGGCGGGCGCCCCTTTTTCCTGTCGCGTGGAGCGGCCTCAGTGGGCGACCGCGCCCTGCCCCGAGCCCACCGTGTCGCGCGCGGCCTCCGCGGCGGCGGCTTCCTCGGCGGCTTCGTCCCATTCCACCGGCTCGGGCTGGCGCACCAGCGCGTGATCCAGCACGTCGCGGACATTCGAGACGGGGATGATCTCCAGCCCCTCCTTCACGTTGTCCGGGATCTCGGCCAGGTCCTTCTCGTTCTCCTCGGGGATCAGCACGGTCTTGATGCCCCCCCGGAGCGCCGCGAGCAGTTTCTCCTTGAGCCCGCCGATGGCCAGCACGTTTCCGCGCAAAGTGACCTCGCCGGTCATGGCGATGTCCTTGCGCACCGGGATCTGCGTCAGCACCGAGACGATGGACGTGACCATGGCGATACCGGCCGAGGGCCCGTCCTTGGGCGTGGCGCCCTCGGGAACGTGGACGTGAATGTCCCACTTCTCGAATTTGGGCGGCTTCACCCCGATATCCGGCGCGACCGAGCGCACGAAGCTGGAGGCCGCGTCGATCGACTCCTTCATCACGTCGCCCAGCTTGCCGGTGGTCTTCATCCGGCCCTTGCCGGGCAGGCGCAATGCCTCGATCGACAGCAAGTCACCGCCCACCGACGTCCAGGCCAGCCCGGTCACGACACCGATCTGGTCTTCCTTCTCGGCCAGCCCGTAGCGGAATTTCTTCACGCCCAGGAAGTCCGGCAACGCGTCGGGCGTGACGACCACCTTCTGCTCGCCGTCGCGCACGATCTTCGTGACCGCCTTGCGCGCCAGCTTGGCGATCTCGCGCTCGAGGTTCCGCACGCCCGCCTCGCGGGTGTAGAGCCGCACGATGTCCAGCAGCGCCTCGTCGGTCACCTCGAACTCGCCCTTGCGCAGCCCGTGATTGCCGATCTGCTTGGCCAGAAGGTGCCGCTTGGCGATTTCCAGCTTCTCGTCCTCGGTGTAGCCCGACAGCGGAATGATCTCCATCCGGTCGAGCAGCGGCCTGGGCATGTTGTAGCTGTTGGCCGTGGTCAGGAACATCACGTTGGAGAGGTCGTATTCCACCTCGAGATAATGGTCCACGAAGGTCGAATTCTGTTCCGGGTCGAGCACCTCCAGCATGGCCGAGGCCGGATCGCCGCGGAAGTCCTGCCCCATCTTGTCGATCTCGTCGAGCAGGATCAGCGGGTTCGTCGTCTTGGCCTTTTTCAGCGCCTGGATGATCTTGCCGGGCATCGAGCCGATATAGGTCCGGCGGTGGCCGCGAATCTCGCTTTCGTCCCGCACGCCGCCGAGGCTGATGCGGATGAACTCGCGCCCCGTGGCCTTGGCGACAGACTTGCCCAGCGAGGTCTTGCCCACGCCCGGCGGGCCCACCAGGCACATGATCGGCCCCTTGAGCTTCTTCGAGCGCTGCTGCACCGCGAGATACTCGACGATCCGCTCCTTCACCTTTTCGAGGCTGTAGTGATCGTCGTCGAGAATTTTCTGGGCGCGGTTCAGATCCTTCTTCACGCGCGACGTCACGCCCCAGGGGATCGACAGCATCCACTCGAGATAGTTGCGCACCACCGTCGCCTCGGCCGACATGGGCGACATGTTCTTGAGCTTCTTCAGCTCCGCCTCGGCCTTCTCGCGCGCCTCCTTGGACAGCTTGGTCCGGGCGATGCGGTTCTCCAGCTCGGCGATCTCGCCCTCGCCCTCCTCGCCGTCGCCCAGCTCCTTCTGAATGGCCTTCATCTGCTCATTCAGGTAATATTCGCGCTGGGTGCGCTCCATCTGCGACTTGACGCGGGTCTTGATCTTCTTCTCGACCTGCAGAACGCTCATCTCGCCCTGCATCAGGCCATAGACCTTCTCCAGACGCTCGCTGATCGAGAGCGTTTCCAGCAATTCCTGCTTCTGGCCCACCTCGATGCCCAGGTGGCCGGCCACGAGATCGGCCAGCTTGGCCGGTTCGGTCGTCTCCGACACGGCGGCGAGGGCCTCCTCGGGAATGTTCTTCTTGATCTTGGCGTACCGCTCGAACTCGTTGGTGACGGTGCGAAGCAGCGCCTCGATCGCGGCCTGGTCGCCGGGCATCTCGGTCAGATACTCGGCCTTCGCCTCGAAGAAGGTATCGTTCTCGAGATACTGGGTGATCCGGACACGGGCCTGCCCCTCGACCAGCACCTTGACGGTGCCGTCCGGCAGCTTCAGCAGCTGGAGGACATTGGCCAGCACGCCGGCCTTGTAGATGCCGTCCACCGCCGGGTCGTCATCGGAAGGATCGATCTGGCTGGCGAGAAGGATCTGCTTGTCGTCCTGCATCACCTCTTCGAGGGCGCGCACCGATTTCTCGCGGCCCACGAAAAGCGGCACGATCATGTGGGGAAACACCACGATGTCGCGCAGCGGCAGAACGGGATAGGAGGAGTTGAGAGGCTCTTGCATACTGCTTCCTTGTTCTTGGCAAGAGGGCACCGGCCCCGGCATTCGGCAGCCCCGGCCCTCTCCGGACTGGTTCTGGATGTGGGGTGGAAGCCGGCTTTTTCAACCGGCGCCACACTCCGCTTGCCCGCAGAATGGCGCGCCCCGTCAACGGGCGCAAGCGGATCGCACCCGATCCCCGCCCCTCCAGGACCCGCCGCCGGTCGGCGAAGCCGCGCCGGCGAGGCACCGCCGAGCGCCCGGGTGTTGCAAAATTTTCATTTTACACGAGGTTAGAGGGTCTGTAGCGCCTCGCGTCAAATCACCGGAGGGAGAGCTGCCATGCGCATCGCCATTCTCGGAGGGGACGGCTTCGTCGGCTGGCCCACGTGCCTTCACCTGTCCGCGCAGGGCCACGAGGTCCACATTCTCGACAATCTCTCGCGCCGCTGGATCGACACGGAACTGGGCGTGCAGTCGCTGACGCCGATGGATTCGATCCAGGAACGCAGCCGGATCTGGAAGGAGGTCACGGGCGAAACCATCCGGTTCCACCTGATCGACCTGTCGCGCGAATACGAGCGGCTGCGCCAGTGGCTTGCCGATCACCGGCCCGACGCGATCGTGCATTTCGCCGAGCAGCGCGCCGCGCCCTACTCGATGAAATCCGACCGCCACAAGGTCTACACCGTCAACAACAACGTCAACGCCACGCACAACCTGCTTGCCGCGATGGTGGAGGCCGGGCTGGACGCGCATCTGGTGCATCTGGGCACGATGGGCGTCTACGGCTATTCCTCGGTGGGCGCGCCGATCCCCGAGGGCTATCTCGACGTGCAGATCGACACGCCCTCCGGCCCGCGCACGCAGGAGATCCTCTATCCGACGCGCCCCGGCTCGGTCTATCACATGACCAAGAGCCTCGATCAGATCCTGTTCCAGTTCTACGCCCAGAACGACGGGCTGCGGATCACCGATCTGCACCAGGGCATCGTCTGGGGCACCCATACCGACCAGACACGGCGGCACGAGCAGCTCATCAACCGCTTCGATTATGACGGCGATTACGGCACGGTGCTGAACCGCTTCCTGATCCAGGCCGCCATCGACTACCCGTTGACGGTGCATGGCACCGGTGGGCAGACCCGCGCCTTCATCCATATCCAGGACTCCGTGCGCTGCATCGAGCTGGCCCTCCGCGACGCGCCTGCGCGCGGCGACCGGGTGAAGATCTTCAACCAGATGACGGAGACGCACCGGGTCCGCGACCTGGCGCAGCTGGTGGCGAAGCTGACCGGCGCGCAGGTGAAATTCCTGCCCAACCCCCGCAAGGAAGCCGACGAGAACGACCTGATCGTGAAGAACGACCAGTTCCTCGCCCTGGGTCTGGAGCCGACCACGCTGGCCGAGGGCCTGCTGTCCGAGGTGGTGGACGTGGCCCGCAAATTCGCCCACCGGATCGACCGGACGCGTGTGCCCGCCGTCTCCGCCTGGACCCGCGACATTGCCCGGCGGGTGGAGCGGGACCCGGAAGGCAAGGCGCTCAAGTCCGTCTCGTGAGCGGGCTTCGCCCCGACGGCCCCGCGCGGTCCGACCGCGCTTTCGTCACGCTGGTCACCAACGCGGATTTCGCCCGCGGGGCGGGCGCGCTGCTGCATTCGCTGAACCTGACGGACAGCCCCGCCGACCGGGTGGTGCTGCACACCGGCGGCGTGACGCCGGAGGCGCTGGCCCCGCTGCGCGCCCGGGGCGCCAGGCTGGTGGCGACCGATCTGCTGCCCACCTCGGACGCCTTCAACGCGGCCCATGCACGCGACGCGCTGCACGGCGCCGCCCCCTTCACCAAGGGCGAGAAACCGGCCTTTCACACCCCGCTGGACAATTTCGTGAAGCTGCGGCTGTGGCAGCTGGACTACGAACGCGTGGTGTTTCTCGACGCCGACACGCTGGCGCTGCGCCCGCTGGACGCGCTGTTCGACTACCCCCAATTCTGCGCCGCCCCGAATGTCTACGAGAGCCTTGCGGATTTCCACCGGATGAATTCCGGCGTCTTCACCGCGCGGCCCAGCCAGGCGACCTTCAAGGACATGCTTTTGCGCCTGGACACGGATGGCGCCTTCTGGCGCCGGACCGACCAGACATTCCTGCAAAGCCACTTCCCTGACTGGCACGGCCTACCGGTCTTCTACAACATGTTGCAATATGTCTGGTTCAACCTGCCCGAGCTATGGGACTGGAGCGCGATCAAGCTGCTGCATTTCCAGTATGAAAAGCCGTGGCAGGATCACGCCAAGGCCGACCGGCTGCGCCCGCTGATCGCGCTCTGGCAGGCCTACGAGCGGGGCGAGGCGCCGGATCTCGCGGCGCTGGAAAACCCCGCGTGAGGATCGCCATCACCGGCGGCACGGGACTGGTGGGCCGCTTCCTGGTCGAGGAGGCGCTGGCCGCCGGCGACTGTGTGACGGTGCTGACCCGCAGCGCGCCGGCGCGGGACATCTTCTCCGGTCCGGTGGCCCACCAGCCCTTCGACCTTGCCGCGCCCGCGCCCCGGCTGGAAGGCTGCGACGCGCTGATCCATGCGGGCTTCGCGCACCTGCCCGGCCGCTATCGCGGCGGCGAGGGCGACGACCCGGAGGGCTTCCTGCACCGCAACCTGGAAGGCACCCGTCGGCTGTTCGAGGCGGCCGTGTCGCAGGGCGTGCCGCGGATCGTGTTCCTGTCGTCGCGTGCGGTTCTGGCAGGCCATCCCGCGGGCTCGGACCTTGACGAGGCGCTGCCGCCCCGGCCGGACTCGCTCTACGGCGAGGTCAAGGCCCGGGCCGAGGCGGCGCTGGCGGCCCTGCCCGTCGCGGGCGCGTCGCTGCGCGCCACCGGCGTCTACGGACCCGCCGGACCAGGCCAGCGGCACAAATGGGCGGAGCTCTTCGCGGCGTTCCGCGCGGGAGAGGAGATCGCACCGCGCCGGGGCACGGAAGTCCACGGTGCCGACCTCGCGGCGGGGCTGCGGCTGCTGCTGACCGCGCAGGCGCAGGGCGTGTTCCACGCCTCCGACATCATGCTGGACCGCCGCGACCTGCTGGCCGAGGTGGCGCGGCTGACCGGATGCCCCCATCCCCTGCCCGCCCGAAGCGCCGCGCCGGTCAGTGCGCTGGGTTGCGCGCGGCTGCGCGCGCTGGGATGGCAACCGGGCGGCATGAGTCGCCTGCGCGCCAGCCTGCCCGCGATGATCTGAATCTATCGGCACGTCGCGGGCGGGCAGGATCGGGGCGCCGCCCCTCAGCCCAGCCGAACGCCCCTGCGGCCGGCCAGGTCCACGAAATATTGCCAGGCCACTCGGCCCGACCGGGCGCCGCGCGTGGCCTGCCATTCGATCGCCTCCGCGCGCAACGTCGCATCGTCGATCTCCACCCCGTGCGCATCGCAATAGCCCCGGATCATCGCCAGGAACTCGTCCTGCGAACAGGGATGGAAGCCCAGCCACAGCCCGAACCGATCCGAGAGCGAGACCTTCTCCTCCACCGCCTCGGAGGGGTTGATGGCCGAGGAGCGCTCGTTCTCGATCATGTCGCGCGGCATCAGGTGGCGCCGGTTCGACGTGGCATAGAGCACCACGTTGTCCGGCCGCCCCTCCACCCCGCCATCCAGCACCGCCTTCAGGCTCTTGTAATGCTGGTCGTCATGGGAAAACGACAGGTCGTCGCAGAACAGCACGAACCGCGCCTCGGCGCCGCGCAGCTGGTTCAACAGCCGCCCCACGCTGGGCAGATCCTCGCGCTGCAGTTCGACGATCTTCAGCGGCAGACCCTGCCCCACCACTTCGGCATGGACGGCCTTGACCAGCGAGGACTTGCCCATCCCCCGCGCGCCCCAGAGCAGCGCGTTGTTGGCGGGCAGGCCGCGGGCGAATTGCAGCGTGTTCTGCAACAGGGTGTCCCGTGCCCGGTCGATCCCCAGCAGCAGGTCCAGCGCCACCCGGTTCACCCGGCCCACCGGCTCCAGCCGGTCGGGCCCGGTATGCCAGACGAAGGCATCGGCCGCGGCGAAATCCGGGGCGGGCCGGGGCGCGGGCGCGATGCGCTCCAGCGCCTCGGCGATGCGGCCCAGCGTATCGCCGCCCAGATCGGCCACCCGGTTCACCGGTCGCGCTCCCCGCCGTCGCGTGCGTCCTCGTCGAACTCGCGCATCAGCGGATCCTCGCCCTGGCGGGTCTCACCATAGGGATCCTCGTCATCCTCGAACCACAGGCCTTGGGCGCGCAGATCGGCCTCGCGCTTCCTGTCCACCCGCTTCACCAGCTGGATCGACAATTCATAAAGGCCATAGACCACCACGAACAGGATCACCTGCGTGATGACATCGGGCGGCGTGACCAGCGCGGCGAGCACCAGGATGGCCACCACCGCGTATTTGCGCACCGCCTTCAGCCCCTCGGCCGAAACCAGCCCCGCCTTGCCCATCAAGGTCAGCAACACCGGCAGCTGGAAGCACAGGCCGAAGGCCACGATGAACTTGATCGTCAGCGACAGGTATTCCTGCGCCGAGCCCTGGAAGGCGATGCCGGCGGTGGCGTTCTCCACCTCGCCCTCGTTCAGCACGGTGCCCGCCTGCTGGAAGCCCAGGAAGAAGTCGAAGGCCAGCGGGGTGACGACGTAATAGGCGAAGGACGCGCCCAGGAAGAACATGAAGGGCGAGGCGATCATGAAGGGCAGGAACGCCCCCTTCTCGGACTTGTAGAGCCCCGGCGCCACGAACCGCCACATCTGGTAGCTGATGACCGGGAACGACAGCACCAGCCCGCCCAGCAGCGAGATCGACACCGCCACGAAGAAGCCTTCCTGCAGCTTGATCAGGATCAGGCCGCAATTCTCCATGCCGCGCTGCGCCATCGCGGTGCAGAGCGGCTCGGTCAGGAAGTCGAAGATCGGATTCCAGACGGTGAAGCAGATCACCATGCCGACGATGAAGGCCAGCACGGAGCGGATCAGCCGGGTGCGCAACTCGGCCAGGTGCTCGATCAACGGGGCCTGGGACTCGTCGATCTCGTCGGCGGCATCGGTCTGCGTCATGCCTTGTCAGTCTCCGGAGAGGGGGGAGCCGCGTCGGGCGCCGGCGCCGGGGCGTCCGCCTCGGCGCCGCCAGGCGCGTCGGACCGACGCTCCGCCTCCTGACGCTCCAGCGCCTTTTGGGCGGCGGCGTCGTGAATCTTCTTCGCCTGCTCGGCGCGTTCCTTGCTCAGCCGCCCGGTCTCGGTATCCGGCGACCAGTTCTTGAAACTCTTCGTCGCCTCCTCGACACCGTCGAGGCCGAGATTCTTGGAACTGGTCATGTCCTTGAAGCCCTTGGTGGCTTCCTTCACGCCGGTCTCGTCCGCAGCCTGCTCCATCGCCCGGCTGAACTCGCGCGCCATGCCGCGCGCCTTGCCGACGAAGCGTCCGACATTGCGGAACAGCACCGGCAGGTCCTTCGGCCCCACCACGATCAGCGCGACGATGCCGATCAGCAGAAGCTCCGTCCAGCCCAGGTCGAACATGCGATCAGACCTTGTCCTTGTCTTTCTGACCCTCGGGCGTCACGTCCATCGCGCTGTCCGCGGCTTCCTTCTCGAGTTCCTCGGTGCTGTCCTTGACGCCCCGCTTGAAGGCGGTGATGCCCTTGCCGACCTCGCCCATGAGCGAGCTGATCTTGCCGCGCCCGAACAGCACGAGCACCACGACGGCGATGAGCAGAAGGCCCGGAAGGCCGATATTGTTGAGCATGTGACCTCTCCACTTGGTCGGTTGCGGCTGCGCCGCGCGCGCTGCGCAACGGCGCGCCGCCGCAAATCAATTCCGGTTTTCTAAGGTGTCCGGCGCGCCGGATAAAGCGCGAAACGCGGTGCCGGCCCGCCGGGATCGTGAAAAACCCGGCAGTTTGCGACAGCATCTTGTCAACTGACAGGTTTTCGTCGCAAACTGCCCTCTCCCAGGCGGAGGCAGCGCCGATGAAACGCGCAGACCGGCTCTACGACCTTTTGCAGATTCTCAAGGACGGGCGCATGCACCGTGCCGAAGACCTGGCGCGCGCGCTCGGCGTCACGCCGCGCACGATCTACCGCGACATGGACACGCTCGCCGCCTCCGGCGTGCCGGTCGAGGGCGAGCGCGGCCGCGGCTACCGGGCGCGCGCCGCGGTGACGCTGCCGCCGCTCAATCTCACGGAGCCCGAGCTGGAGGCGCTGCACCTCGCGCTCGCGGTGATCGGCGAGGCGGGCGAGGCGCCGGTGCGCAGCGCGGCGCGCTCGCTCGCCGCCAAGATCGACGCCGTCCTGCCCGAGGAGACCGGCAGCGCCGCACAGCGTTTCGGCCTCGCCACCTACCCGTTCGCCGAGGCCGCGCGCGGTTTCCGGTTCATGCCGCGGCTGCGCGCGGCGATCCGGGCCCGGCAGAAGCTGCGCGCGACGATGGCGGGCGGCGGCGGCGCGCGGGTGATCCGCCCCCTGCGGCTGGATTTCTGGGGCCGGGTCTGGTCCTGCGTGGTCTGGGACGAGACCGCGGCGGATTTCGCGACGCTGCGGGTGGACCGGATCGAAGACCTCGCGGTGCTTCCGGGGCTCTTCGTGGACGAGCCCGGAAAGCGGCTGGAGGAGTTCGAGGCGCGCGGAAGCGGGCGCTGATCTCCCCTTCATTGTTCCCCAAATACGCCGGCACGGCGGCGCAGCCCGCGCTCAGTCCCGGGCGGGGAACACGAAACAGCGGTCGCGCCGGATCGTCAGCCACAGCGGGGTGCCGGCGGCGGGCAGGAACACGTTCGGAACCGTGGCGCGCAGGATCGAGCCGTCATGGTCCATCCGGAACTCCACGAGGCTCTCGTTGCCCATGAAGCGCGCGCGCATCACCTCGCCGCGGGCGGCCACGCCGGTGCGCGCGGTCGGGTTCGGGCCATGCCCGCCCCGGTCGAAATCGATGCCCACATGCTGCGGGCGGAACACGATATCCACCTGCGCCCCGTCGGGCACGCCAGGGGCGAGGAACTGCCCGAAGGGCGTTTCCGTCAGCGCGCCGCGCACCGTTCCCCGGATCACGTTGACATCGCTGAAGAACGCCACCGCCGCCTTGTCCAGGGGCGCGTTGTAGATATTGTAGGGCGCGCCGCGCTGCACGATCCGCCCGTCGCGCATCAGCGCGATCTCGTCGGCCATGCGCATCGCCTCCTGCGGCTCGTGGGTGACCAGCAGGACGGCGGTGTCCTCTTCCTTCAACAGGTTCAGCGTCTCGTCGCGGATGCCGTCGCGCAGGCGATTGTCCAGCCCCGAGAACGGCTCGTCCATGAGCATGATCCGCGGTCGGGGGGCCAGTGCGCGCGCCAGCGCCACGCGCTGCTGCTCGCCGCCCGACAGCGCGTGCGGATAGGCGTCGACGTAATGCAGCAGCCCGACCCGGTCGAGCAGTTCCTCGATCCGGGCGCGCTTCTGCTCGCGGCTGCCCTGCAGGCCGAAACCCACGTTGTCGGCCACGCTCAGATGCGGGAAGAGCGCGAAGTCCTGGAACATCAGCCCGATGGAGCGCCGCTCGGGCGGGATGCGGAAGATCGTGTCGCAGACCAGCTCGCCATCCACCCAGATCTCGCCCGAATCCTGCATCTCCACGCCCGCGATCATCCGCAGTGTCGTGGACTTGCCGCAGCCCGAGGGGCCCAGCAGGCAGGTCACCTGCCCGGGCATGATCCGCAGCGACACGTCGTCCACCACCGGGCGCCCGCCGAAACGGCGCACCAGGTTTCGGATCTCCAGCCGGGGGGTCTGCTCGCTCACGCTCGGGCCTCGCGCATCGTTATTCCGATCAAATTGATCGGGGAACAGGGGGCAGATAGCAACCAGCCCCTGCCGGCGCAAGCGCCGGCCGGGCCCCCGCCCCCCGGCCCGCTCAGATGGTGAAGTTCGTCCCGCCCCCGTCCAGCAGCAGGTTCTGCCCCACGATGAACCCGGCATGGGCCGAGCACAGGAAGGCGCAGGCCGCGCCGAATTCCTCGGCCGTGCCGTAGCGCCCCGCGGGAATGGTGGCCGCGCGCCTGTCCCGCGCCTGCTGCAGCGAGATGCCCTCCTTCTCGGCCACCCCGCCATCCAGAGCATCGGCGCGGTCGGTGGCGTGGATGCCGGGCAGCAGGTTGTTGAGGGTCACGCCCTTGCCCGCCACCTGCCGCGCGGTGCCCGCCACGTAGCCCGTCAGCCCGGCCCGGGCCGAGTTCGACAGGCCCAGCACCGGGATCGGCGCCTTGACCGATTGCGAGGTGATGTTGACCACCCGGCCCCAGCCGCGCGCCATCATGCCCGGCACCAGCGCCTTGATCAGCGCGATGGGCGTCAGCATGTTGGCATCCAGCGCCCTGATGAAATCCTCGCGCTCCCAGTCCGTCCACATGCCCGGGGGCGGACCGCCGGCATTCGTGACCAGGATATCCACCTCGCCCGCCGCCTCCAGCACGCGCGCGCGGCCCTCCTCGGTGGTGATGTCGGCGGCCACCGCCGTCACCTCGACGCCATGCGCCGCGCGGATCGCCGCCGCGGCCTCCTCCAGCGCCTCGGCGCCGCGCGCGTTCATCACCAGGGAAACCCCGGCCGCGGCCAGCGCCTCGGCGCAGCCCCGGCCCAGCCCCTTGCTGGAGGCGCAGACCAGCGCCCGCTTTCCCGAAATCCCCAGATCCATTGCGAAAATCCTTCTCCCAGTTCGTGCCGTCCCCGGATAGCACCCGGCCCCGCCCGATGCCAGCGCAGGGACCGTGCCGGGCCATGACGCTGCCACATTCCCCCGATACAGGTTTGCGCGTATGATGCCCTTCCGAATTGCTGGTGCCGAGTCGACATGCCCACCGAAACGCCCGTTCACAACCTGCCCGTCTATCCCGCCGACGCCCTCGAGGTGACCAACGGCGCCAATCTGGGCGATCCGTTGTCCTTCGCCGACGAGATCGTGCCCGACGACATCTACACCCTCGCGCCCGATGCGGCGCCGGTGCGCCTGGCGCTGATGGCCCGGGACGAGGGATTCGCGGTGGGTCCAGGCAGCCAGGTGGGCACCGAGGGATCCGCGCTGCACCTGGACAGCACGCTGACCTTCATGAATGCCAAGGGCGAAACCACCGAGGTGGTGGTGCTGGTCGAGGTGGACGAGGCCGGCAACGCCACCGGCATCTTCGCCCTTCCGCTGGCCGCGCTGGAGCCGCGCACCGACTACACGCTGGTGGGAATCGAACCCGAGCGCGCGCGCCACAGCTTCGCGCAAGTCGCCTGCGTCTCGTTCACCCGCGGCACCAGGATCACGCTGGCCTCGGGCGCGCAGGCACCCATCGAGACGCTGAAGCCCGGCGACCGCGTCCTGACCCGCGATGCGGGCCCGCAGGAAATCCGCTGGATCGGCCAGAGCACCACGCGCGCCGTGGGCGATTTCGCCCCCATCGTCATCACGGCGGGCACGCTCAACAATACCGGCGACCTGGTGGTCAGCCCGGATCACCGGCTGTTCATCTACCAGCGCCAGGACGCGCTGGGCGCGGGCCGGTCCGAACTGCTGGTGCGCGCACGCCATCTTGTGAACGGCGAGTCGGTCTATCGCCAGCCCGGCGGCTTCGTCGAGTATTTCCAGCTGCTGTTCGACACGCACCAGATCATCTTCGCCGAAGGCATCGCCGCCGAATCGCTCTTGATCGACACGCGTACCGAATCCGTGCTGCCCGACGAGCTGCGCCGCTCGATGGGCAACCTGCTGCCGGGTCACGCCCGCGCGCCGCATCTCGATTTCGAGGTGCAGGAGGGGCTGCTGCGCCACCCCGACACGGCTGCAATCCTGCGCCGGGCCTCGACGCGCTAGGGCTCATTGCGCGTAGAAGAACTCCTCGCGCGCGATGCGGCCCCCGGACACCGTGTAGAGCGCCACCTCCCGCGCCTCGGATACCTCACCGGTGTCGCGGCTGCGGGTCTTCATGCCGAAGATCACCGCGAAACGGTCGGGCCCGTGCAGGAAGGGCCCCTCCACCGAGGCCTCCAGCATCTCCACCGCGCCTTCCCACCAGTCATGCTTGGCGGCGATCGCCGGCACGCCCTGCACCTCGCTGCCGTTTCCGAAATCCTCCGCCTCGACCGAGACCGCATCGGCGGCATAAAGCCTGTCGAGATTGTCCTTCTCGCGGCCCTCGCGGCATCCGGCCACCAACTCCCGCGCGATCTCTTCCAGTGTCATGCCATCCTCCATCGGGCCAGCCACCGTGCCACGATAGCACGACGGACCCGTGACGGCGCAGTGCCGATTGCGCGGGGCCCCGTCCTTGCCTATATCGGCGGCCATGCTCGATGCTCGCCCCAACCGCCCCGACCTGCCCGCCGAGATCGCCCGGCGGCGCACCTTCGCCATCATCTCGCACCCCGATGCGGGCAAGACCACGCTGACGGAGAAGTTTCTGCTGTTCGGCGGCGCGATCCAGATGGCCGGCCAGGTGCGCGCCAAGGGCGAGGCGCGGCGCACGCGCTCGGATTTCATGCAGATGGAGAAGGATCGGGGCATCTCCGTCTCGGCCTCGGCAATGTCTTTCGATTACAAGACCTTCCGGTTCAATCTTGTCGATACACCGGGCCACTCGGACTTTTCCGAGGACACCTACCGCACCCTGACGGCGGTGGATGCGGCGATCATGGTGATCGACGGCGCCAAGGGCGTCGAAAGCCAGACGCGCAAACTCTTCGAGGTGTGCCGGCTGCGCGACCTGCCGATCCTGACCTTCTGCAACAAGATGGACCGGGAGAGCCGGGAGACCTTCGACATCATCGACGAGATCCAGGAAAACCTGGCCATCGACGTGACGCCTGCAAGCTGGCCGATCGGGTCGGGGCAGGACTTCCTGGGCTGCTACGACCTGCTGCGCGACCGGCTGGAACTGATGGACCGGGCAGACCGAAACCGGGTGGCGGACTCCATCGAGATCAAGGGTCTGGACGATCCTCTTCTCGCGGAACACGTGCCCGCGCACCTGCTGGCGAAGCTCCGCGAGGATGTCGAGATGGCGCGCGAATTGCTGCCCGCGCTCGACCCGCAATCGGTGCTCGAAGGGCACATGACACCGATCTGGTTCGGCTCCGCGATCAATTCCTTCGGCGTGAAAGAGTTGATGGAGGGCATCGGCGCCCTCGCCCCCGAGCCGCAGCCCATGATGGCACACCCGAGGCAAGTTTCTCCCGATGAAACAAAGGTTTCCGGTTTCGTCTTCAAGGTCCAGGCGAACATGGACCCCAAGCACCGCGACCGGGTGGCCTTCGTGCGGCTCGCCTCGGGGCATTTCAAGCGCGGGATGAAACTGACCCATGTTCGCAGCAAGAAGCCGATGACGCTGTCTTCCCCGGTGCTGTTCCTCGCCTCCGACCGCGAGCTGGCAGAGGAGGCCTGGGCCGGTGACATCATCGGCATTCCGAACCACGGCCAGTTGCGCATCGGCGACACCCTGACCGAGGGCGAGGCGATCCGGGTCAAGGGCATCCCCTCCTTCGCTCCGGAACTGCTTCAGACCTGTCGGGCAGGCGACCCGATGAAAGCCAAGCATCTGGAAAAGGCGCTGATGCAATTCGCCGAGGAAGGCGCCGCCAAGGTGTTCAAGCCCTCGATCGGGTCGGGCTTCATCGTGGGCGTGGTGGGGGCGCTGCAATTCGAGGTGCTGGCCAGCCGGATCGAGCTGGAATACGGCCTGCCGGTGCGCTTCGAACCCAGCCAGTTCACCTCTGCCCGCTGGGTGAAGGGCGACAGGCAAGCCGTTGATACCTTTATAAATCGCAACAAGCAGCATATCGCGCACGACCATGACGGCGACATCGTCTACCTGACGCGCCTGCAATGGGATATCGACCGGATCGAGCGCGACCACCCGGAGCTGACGCTCTCTGCCACCAAGGAGATGATGGTCTGATCCTTGCGCCCGCAACCCGCCATGGCTGAGCCGCGCTGGGGCATTGTGGCCACGGTGAAGGCGCCGATGGCCGAGGTTCTGGGATTCGCGGCGCATCACCTCGATCTCGGAGCGCACCGGCTCTACATCTATCTCGACGAAGACGCGCCCGCGACCGAGCAGAGGCTGGCCTCCCACCCGAGGATCCGGGTCAAGCAGACAGGCCCGGTCTACTGGGCGCGGCGCAACGGGCGGCCCGAGAAACACCAGTCGCGGCAATTCGTCAACACCCGGCACGCGCTGAACCGCAAGCCCGAGGTGGACTGGCTGGCGCATATCGACGTGGATGAATTCCTTATTTCTGACGGTGACTTGCCGGAAAAACTTGCGGTATTGCCGGAGGATTGTCTCTGCGCGCGGGTGCGCCCTGTCGAGGCGCTGGCCGATCCCGACGGCGGCGCGGGCAGCTGGTTCAAGGCCTTCCATGTGCCCCGGGCGGAACGGCAAGCGGCGGCAGAACGCGTGTTCCCGACCTGGGGCCGCTACCTGCCCGGCGGGTTCCTGTCGCATGTGGCGGGCAAGCTCTTCGTGCGCACGGGCCGGGGCCTGAAACTGCGGATCCACAATTGCGAGGCGGACGGCGTGCAGAACCCGGGCGAACAGCCCCTGCCCGGCACCGAACTTTGCCACCTGCACGCCAGGACATGGGAAGACTGGATCGCCAGTTATCGCTACCGTCTGGCCCATGGCTCCTACCGGGCCGAACTGAACCCGCAGGTTCCGCAGGAGATGGGCGGAGGCCTATCGCATCACGACCTGTTCCGCCGGATCGAGGCCGAGGGGGGCGAAGCCGCCCTGCGTGCCTTCTACGACGAGGTCTGTGTCGCCACGCCGGAGCGGCGCGCCGCGCTGGAGGCCGAAGGGCTCTTGCGGCAACACGACCTCGACCTGCCCGCCCGCATCGCCCGGCACTTCCCCGGCTGAGCGCTCCGCGCGGCAATCACGCCACATTCCGCATCGAACAGGAAGCGATCCACATGAACCCCTTGGCTTGCCGCGGCCTCCGATTTACACTTTCCAAAACCTAGTTTCAGGAATCTGAAATATGCAACAGATGCCCAACGTCCACGACGCCGAGCCCATCCCCGCCGCGGCGCGCGCAGAGATCGACCGGCTGCTCGCCTCCGGCGACCTGTTCCGCTACACCGCGCCGCAGGATGCGCCGGTCAGCCTGCTGGAAGCCGAATTCGCGGCGGTGCTGGGATCGCGCTTTGCGCTGGCGGTGTCGAGCTGTTCCGCGGCGCTGTTCCTGTCGCTCAAGGCGCTGGGCCTGCCACGCGATGCCCGAGTGCTGATCCCCGGCTTCACCTTCGCCGCCGTGCCCTCCTCCATCGTGCATGCGGACTGCATCCCGGTGCTGTGCGAGGTGGGTGCGAACTACCGCATCGACATGGCTGATTTCGAGGCGAAGCTCGACGGGGTGGAGGCGGTGATCATCAGCCACATGCGCGGCCACACCTCGGACATGGACGCGATCATGGCGCTGTGCGACGCGCGCGCCATCCCGGTGATCGAGGACGCGGCGCATTCGCTGGGCACAACCTGGCATGGCCGCAACATCGGCACGATCGGCCGGGTGGGCTGCTTCAGCTTCCAGAGCTACAAGCTTGTGAACGCGGGCGAAGGCGGCATCCTCGTCACGGACGACGCGGATCTTGTGGCGCGCGCCATCATCATGTCGGGCGCCTACGAGCACAACTGGAAGAAACATCCCGTCCTGCAGGAGGCCTTCGGGCGCTGGCAGAACCGCCTGCCGCTCTACAATCTGCGCATGAACAACCTGTCGGCCGCGGTGATCCGCCCGCAACTGGCCGAGATCCCGCGCCGGGTGCGCGACGGGCGCGCGGGCCACGATCGCGTGGCGGCGCGGCTGAACGCCAGCCCCTGGATGGATGTTCCCGGGAAACTGGCGCCCGAAGAGCGCGCGCCTGATTCGATCCAGTTCAACCTGGTGAACATGGACGAGGCCGAACGCCTCGCCTTCGCGCACGAGGCCGCCCTGCGCGGCGTGAAGGTGCAGATCTTCGGGCTGAGCGAGGACAATGCCCGCGCCTTCTGGAACTGGCAATTCCTGCCCGAGATGCCCGACCTGCCGCAAACCCGCGAGATGCTGATGCGCGCCTGCGACGTGCGGCTGCCCGCGCGGCTGACACGCGAAGAGCTCGACCTGATCGCCGAGGCGTTGCTGGCGGCAGCCGAGGCGGTCATGGCCCCGGCCCGCGCCTACGGCACCTGAGACCCTAGTCGCCGATCTTGTCGAGCTTGGACTTGAGCGCGGCCAGTTCGCGCTTGATCTGTTCGAGTTCGGCGGCCTCGTCCTTGTCCGCCGGGGCTGTCTCGCCCGCGGGCCACTGGCCGCCTGTCATCGCCTTCATGAAGGCTTCCTGCTGGGCCTGCATCGCCTCGAAGCCGGGCATCCGGGCCATCGGGTTCATCTTGCCCATGTTCTCCATCATCTTGACTGCCCGTCGCGCAGCATGTCGAAGGATATGGCGAGGAATTGCGGCACCACGGATTGCGCGGCCCCGGTGTAGCTGCGCACCAGGTCGGTCAACACGTTGATGGGCAGGACGTTCTCGCCCTTGCTTTCATGCTCCGCGATGATCTGCAGCAGATACTGGCGGGTCAGGTCGTCGCCGGATTTCAGGTCGACAATCTTCACATCGCGGCCCGTGCGGATGAAGCCCGCGATATCCTCCAGCGTGACATAGTCGCTGGTCTCGGTGTTATAGAGCCTGCGGCTGGCGTAGCGCTTGATCAGCAACGGCTTTTCGGTGTCGGCCACAGGCTCCCCCTCCCCTCGGAATGCAACGCTGCGGTGCAGCTTAGACAGGGGCGTCGCAAAAAGAAAGGGCGGGCTTTTCAGCCCGCCCGTCAGATCGCACCGCCGGGAGGAGGAGGCGGCGCGAAACGCCTGACTCACTTCGCGGCGGTGGCCGCTTTCTTGGTGGCCGCGGTCATGTCGGCGGTGGCCTTCTTCATGGCCGCGCTGGCATCCTCGGTCATGTCCTTGCCGGCCGCCATCATCAGCTCGACGGTGTCCATCTGCACCTTCTTCGCGATCTCGGCGAAGGCGGCCATGTTCTCGGCGGCGATCTCGGCCTGGGCAGAGGCGAAATCGGTCATCGCCTTGGCGTAATCGGCGGGCTCCGCCTTCGCCTTGGTCATCTCGCCCATCTTGGACAGGGTGTCCTTCGTCCACTTGGAGGAGATCTCGGCCGACTTGCCGGCGGCTTCCAGCGCGACATGGCTGAGCTTCTCGTTCAGCGTCGCGGCGGTCTTGAAGCTGTCTTCCATCGCGGCGGTGTCCACGGGGAAGGCGCCCATCATTTCCTTGATCGTCTGGGTCATGTCATTTGTCTTGCTGGCCATGTCGAAAATCCTTTCGGTTTCACTCTCACCCCGTTTGCCGGGGATCGCTATCTCTGACCAGGAATATGAATGCTGCACTGCAGCATTTCAAGCGTTTTTTGCCGCACCGCAGCAAAATTTCCCTTCCCCAAGGGAAATCAGTCGGTTGGCGGCGCCGTGACGTAGGTGCCGGGGGCATCGGCCAGGGGCGGATGCTCCGAATCGCCGATCTCGCGTGCCGGGATCCACTTGCCTGAACGCTTCGCCAGCCAGCTTTCCCAGACCGGCCACCACGAACCGTCCGAAAACCCGGCGCTCTCCCGCCAGCCGCCGAAATCCGAACCGAGATCGCCGCCGGTGTAATGGCCGTATTTCTTCTTGCTGGGCGGATTCACGATGCCGGCGATATGGCCCGACTCGGACAGGATGAAGGTCTTGGAACGGCTGCCCATCATCTGCACCCCGCGAAAGCAGTCGCTGGCCGCCGCGATGTGATCGGTTTCGCAGGCGACCGAGCACAACGGCACATCCACGTCCCGCACATTCAACGTCTCACCCATCATCTCCAGCCCGCCATCGGCGAAACGGTTCTGCTGGCACAGCCAGCGCAGGTATTCCATCACCATGCGCGCGGGAAGGTTCGAGCCGTCCCCATTCCAGTAGAGCAGGTCGAAAGCCGGGGGCGTCTCGCCCATCATGTAGCTGCGGATCGCCGGGCCGTAGATCAGGTCGTTCGAGCGCAGGTAGCTGAAGGTGCGCGCCATGATCCAGTGCGGCAGCACGCCCCGCCGGTCCACCTCGGCCTGGATGCCATCGACGAAATCGTCCTGAAGGAACGGCGTGAACTCCCCCTGGTCCGAGAAATCGGTGAGCGCGGTGAAGAAGGTGGCGGACTTGACCGACTTGTCGCCGCGCTTCTTCATCAGCGACAGGGTCAGCGCCAGCGTGGTGCCCGCGATGCAGTAGCCCACCACGTTCAGCCGCTCCTGCCCGGTGATCGCCTTCACCTCGGAGATCGCGGCCAGGAACCCGTCCACGATATAATCCTGCATCCCGGTGTCGCGGTAGGCGGGGCCGGGATTGATCCAGCTGACCATGAACAGGGTGTAGCCCTGCTCGGTGATCCATTTCACCAGGCTGTTCTGCGCCTTGAGATCGAGAATGTAGAACTTGTTGATCCAGGGCGGGAAGATCAGCAGCGGCGTCTCGCGCACCTGCTCCGTCGCCGGGGCATACTGGATGATCTCCATCATGCGGTTGCGGAACACCACCTTGCCGGGCGTGGTCCCGATGTTGCGGCCCACCTCGAAGGCGTGTTCGTCGGCCAGCTTCACCACCAGCTCGCCGTCATTGGCCTCCAGGTCCGCGACCAGGTTCTCCAGCCCCCTGACCAGGCTCGCGCCCTCGGTCTCGAGCGCCTTTTCCAATGCCTCGGGATTGGTGCCCAGGAAATTCGTGGGCGCCATCATGTCCACGATCTGGCGGGCGAAGTATTTCAGGCGGCGCTGTTCGACCGGATCGAGATCGTCGATATCGTCCACCGCCTGCTGAACGGCCTGCGCGTAGATGAGGTATTGCTGCTTGACGAAGTTGAAATACGGGTGCGTCTTCCACAACGGGTGCGCAAAGCGGCGATCGCTGGGCGTGTCGTCCTCGGGCGGCTCCAGCTGGCCCTTGGCCAGTTTCTGCTGCGCATCGACGAAATGGGTCACCGACTTGCCCCAGTATTCGATCTGGTGCTCCAAGAGCTTGGCGGGATTCTGCATCCACTCCGCCCAGTAGGCGGTGGCCGCCTTGGCGAAAAGATCCTGATTCGGGGCCTGGATCGCGGGGTTGGGCGTCCGCTTGTGCGTCATGGCCGAGACAAGCCGTTGCGACAACTCCTCCACCCTCTTGAGATTCTCGGTCATTCGATCGAGCTTCGCATCTGCGGCATTGTCGTTTGTTGTCATCGCAAGGAAATCCACCTATCGTCGCCGCTACGCAGCATAACGTCGCCGGGCGGGGGGGCAAAGCGACGATTTGATCCGGCATGACGCCGGGGAAGGAGAGACCGATGCGCTACATGGCGACCTACGACCTCATGGAGTCGGTCCGTAACACCAATCAATGGCTCGGCGCTACCGCCAAGGCGATGGCATCCTATCCGGCCTTCGCGCTGACCCCGAATCCCTGGTTCCAGTGGATGGCCGCCTGGGGCGAGGTGACGGAGCGCAGTTTTGAACGCATGGTCTGCAAGCCCGACTGGGGCATCCGCACCTTCACCTGCGAGGATGGGCGCGACCACCTGGTGCAGGTGGACAGGGTCGTGCAACGTCCCTTCGGCGACCTGATCCATTTCAACGTGATGGGCCGGCCCGAGGCACCGCGAAAGGTGCTGCTTGTGGCGCCCATGTCGGGCCATTACGCGACGCTGCTGCGTTCCACCGTGAAAAGCCTGCTGGTGGGCTGCGAAGTCTACGTCACCGACTGGAACAACGCCCGCGACATTCCGGTCAGCTGCGGCAAGTTCGACATCGAGGACTACACGCTCTACCTTGTCGACTTCATGCGCGAGCTGGGTCCCGACACGCATGTGATCGCCGTCTGCCAGCCCGCGCCGCTGACGCTGGCCGCCACCGCCTACCTGGCCGCGGAGGACCCCGATGCACAGCCGCGCTCGCTCACGCTGATCGGCGGGCCGATCGACCCGGACGCCACACCCACCGACGTCACCGATTTCGGCCGTCGGGTCACCATGGGCCAACTCGAGGAAACCATGATCCAGCGGGTGGGCTTCAAGTATCACGGCGTGGGCCGGATGGTTTATCCCGGCCTGCTGCAACTGGCCTCCTTCATGTCGATGAACGCCGACCGTCACGGCAAGGCGTTCCGGGACCAGATCATCCGCGTGGCGCGCGGCGAGGCATCGGATCACGATGCGCATAACCGCTTCTACGACGAATATCTGGCGGTGATGGACATGCCGGCGGAATTCTACCTGTCCACCGTGGAACGCATCTTCAAGAACCGCGAGATCGCGCGGAACGAGTTCACCGTCGAGGGCAAGAAGGTGGATATCGGCAAGATCACCCGCGTGGCCGTCAAGACCGTGGAAGGCGCGAATGACGATATCTCCGCCCCGGGGCAATGCGTCGCGGCGCTGGATCTGTGCACCGGCCTGCCGGACAGCAAGAAGGCCAGCCATGTGGAGCCGGGCGCGGGCCATTACGGCATCTTCGCGGGCAAGAGCTGGCGCAACAACATCCGGCCTCTGGTGCTGGATTTCATCGACGCCAACAGCGGCGGCACGGACGACGGCAAGGCGAAGCGCGACAAGGTGGCCTGATCCGGGCCGAACCCCGCGCCGGCGCGTCAGCGGCGGCGCATCGCGCGCCACGTCGTCCGCGCCTCATCTCGGCCGCAAATCGGCCGGGACCGCGGCGGTCCCAGCGGGATCACCCGGACGTCCGGTATGGGCAGCCCCCCGGGACCACCGCCCATGATCGGCGGCAGGCCCGCCGGAGGGCCGGCGCCCGGCCCACATGCGGAAGGCACGCCGCCTCGCCCGCCGGTCAGGGCGCGGACGTCTCACGAGAGGATCGGGCTCCCGCGCGATCAGGCCGGGGTCAGCATGCCCTTCTCGCGGGCCAGTTCCGTCATCCGCTCCTGGAGCTTCTCGAAAGCGCGCACCTCGATCTGGCGGATCCGCTCGCGGCTGACGTCATACTGCCCCGAGAGTTCCTCCAGCGTCACCGGCTGATCGGTCAGGCGACGCTGGGTCAGGATATCGCGCTCTCGGTCGTTCAGAACCGTCATCGCGGCCGCCAGCAATTCGCGCCGCGCCTCCAGCTCGTCGCGGGCCTCGTAATCGGCGGCCTGGTCGGCGTCCTCGTCCTCCAGCCAGTCCTGCCACTGCATGCTGCCTTCGCCCTCCTGCCCCACCGTAGCATTGAGCGAGGCATCGCCGCCCGACAGACGCCGGTTCATCGAAATCACCTCGTCCTCGGTCACGCCGAGGTCATGGGCGATCCGCTTGACCGCCTCGGGCCGCAGGTCGCCTTCCTCCAGCGCACCGATCCGGGCCTTGGCCTTGCGCAGGTTGAAGAACAGTTTCTTCTGCGCCGAGGTGGTGCCGAGCTTCACAAGGCTCCAGGATCTCAGGATGTATTCCTGGATCGAGGCGCGGATCCACCACATCGCGTAGGTGGCCAGCCGGAACCCCTTTTCCGGATCAAAGCGCTTCACCGCCTGCATCAGGCCCACATTGGCCTCCGAGATCACCTCGGCCTGCGGCAGCCCGTAGCCGCGATAGCCCATGGCGATCTTGGCCGCCAGCCGCAGATGCGAGGTGACCATCTTGTGCGCGGCCTCGCTGTCGCCGTCCTCGACCCAGCGCTTGGCCAGCATGTATTCCTCTTCCGGCTCCAGCAGCGGGAATTTCCGGATTTCCTGCAGGTACCGCGTCAGCCCGCCTTCGGGCGATGGCGCGGGAAGATTGTTGTAGTTGCTCATGTCTGCTCCCCTCCTGATGTGTAAGGGCTTAACATTCCAGATATGTCAGGAATACCGACGTTTCAAGCCTCGGGATCATATCCATTTTGCACAATATGAACGAAAAAGGGGCGCATCGCGATCCATGTGTCAGCGCAATCACGCCGATTTGCAGGGGCCGCGAGGCGATCCTGTATCGGGATGGCTGAAACACGGCCCTCGGCCCGGCCGGTTTCAGCCCGTGGCGGCACCGCCCGTGCGCAGCGTGTCGATCAGCCGCGCCATGTCGAAGGGAAGCGGCGCCTCGAAGCGCAGCGGCTCGCCGGTGACGGGGTGCTCGAAGCCCAGCACGCCCGCATGCAGCGCCTGGCGCGGGAATTGCCGCGCGGCCTCCGCGGCGGGGCCCAGCGACTTCTCCGAGAGCGCCCGGCGGCTGCCATAGACCGGGTCTCCCACCAGCCCGTGGCCGATATGGGCCATGTGGACCCGGATCTGATGGGTCCGCCCGGTCTCCAGCCAGCATTCCAGCAGTGCGGCGGCAGGCGGCGTGCCGAACCGTTCCAGCACGCGCGCACGCGTGACCGCGTCACGCCCGCCGCTGCGCACCACCGCCTGTTTCTGCCGATCGGTGCGGTGTCGGGCCAGTCGCGTATGGATGCGCATCACACCGCCCGGCTCGAAGCTCACGCCGGGCGCGCCGCGCAGGCGCGGATCCGAGGCCTCGGGCACGCCGCGGCAGACCGCGCGATAGACCCGCTCGACCGTGTGCGCCTCGAATTGCAGGGCCAGCCCGTGATGCGCCCTGTCGGTCTTGGCCGCCACCAGAAGCCCGCTCGTGTCCTTGTCGAGCCGGTGCACGATGCCCGGCCGCTTTTCGCCGCCCACGCCGGACAGGCTGTCGCCGCAATGGGCCAGGAGCGCGTTCACCAGCGTGCCGTAGGTCGAGCCCGGCGCGGGATGCACCACCATGCCGGCGGGCTTGTTGATCACGATCAGGTCGTCATCCTCGAAGACGACCTCCAGCGGGATGGCCTCGGGCCGGATATCCGCCGGCGGGAGCGCCGCCTCGATCACGATCTCCACCGGCACGCCCGCATCCACCCGCGCGTCCGGGTCGCGCGCCACCGCGCCGCCCACCCGCACCGCGCCCTGCTCGATCAGCCGCGCCAGTCGCGTGCGCGAGAGCGACGCCTCGGCTGGCGCGTCGCGCGAAAGCGCCTTATCAAGGCGGGACGGAGGGTCGTCCCCGATCCGGAAGTTCACGGTGGTGCGTGTCATGAATCCTTCTCCTACACCCGAAACTCCGGAACGGGAACCGGCGAATCTGCGCTTCCTGCGCCGCCTCGTGACGGTGCTGACCGCGGTGATGATCGGTGGGCTTCTGGTGGTGATCGGGCTGCTGGTCATGCGCTTCTCGGACACCGCCCCCGCCCTGCCCGACCGGATCGACCTGCCGGGCGATGCGCGCGCCGTGGCGGTGACGCAGGGCGACAGCTGGTACGCGATCATCACCGATGACGACCGTATCCTGATCTACGACAGGACGACCGGCGCGCTGCGACAGGAGGTGCAGGTGGACTAGCGCCCGCGCGGGCGTCAATCCATCGGGCGGCGCTTGCGGATCAGCTGGCTGATCGACACCGCGATCACCAGCCCGCCGCCGTAGAACAGGTTCTGCACGAAGCTCGGCACGCCGAGAAAGTTCAACCCCATGATCCCGGTGGACAGGAAGAACACCGCCACGAAGGCCCCCGGCGCGTTGAACCGGCCCGGGTAGAGCGTGGTGGAGCCGAGGAAGGCCGCCGCGAAGGCCGGCAGCAGGAAGGCCAGCGCCGAGGACGGGTCTGCCGAGCCGCGCATCCCGGTATAGAGCACCCCGGCCAGCGCGGCGATGGTGCTGGACGCGATCAGCGCCCCGGCGCGGGCCCGCACCACGTTGACCCCCGACAGCCGCGCCACTTCGCGCCCGCGCCCCACGAACAGCAGCCGGCGGCCGAGCGCGGTGTGCTGGAAGACATACCACAGCGCCAAGGTCAGGATCGCTGCATACCAGAAGGCCAGCGGGATGCCTAGGAACCGGGTGATGATGACCGTCCTGACGAGTTCCATGGACACGCCCGAGATCACGTTGGACTTGGAGATCCACAGCACGATTCCATTGATGAAATAGCCCGTCCCCAGAGTCACGATCAGCGAGTGGATTCCGAACCACAGGATGAACAGCGCATTGATCGCCCCGATCGCCGCGCCGGTCAGCAGCGCCATCAGGATCGCCCCCTCGATCCCCCAGCCCATCCGCACGTTGAGCACCGCGATCATCATCGACGACAGCGCCATGGTGGAGGCCACCGACAGGTCGAAATCGCCCGTTGTCAGCGGAATGATCAGCCCCAGCGTCAGCACCACGATCATCGCGTTGGAGCCGAGCATCGCGGCATAGCTGTTCCAGGCGAACATCTGGTCGGGGCGGAAGATGCCCAGCACCAGGATCAGCAGCACCCAGGCGGCCAGCAGGCCGAAACGCTCGGCCATCTCGGTGCCGGGACGGCGGCCATGCGGCGGGGCGAGCCGGCCCTCGAAGGCGCTCAGCTTTTCCTCCAGCGCGGCGATGCGGCGCTCGTAGGCCTCGATCTGGGTGTCTTCGCTCATCGTGATCCCGTCCCCGTCCGTCATTCCGCCGCGGTCAGCGTGGTGGAGCGGAAGCAGGCTTCCGCGATGGCGTCCTTGTGCAGCCGCGCGCCGGTGAGTTCCTCGACGATCCGCCCGCGGGCGAAGACGAGAACCCGGTGGCAGAGTTGGGCGAGCTGTTCGTAATCGGTGGAGCCCACGAGGATCGCCGCGCCGCCCTCGGCGGCATCGTCCAGCGCGTCCCAGATGTCCTGCCTGGCACCCACGTCCACGCCCTGGGTGGGCTCGTCCAGCAGCATCAGCCGCGGTTCCACCTGCAACCACTTGGCCAGAAGCGCCTTTTGCGCATTCCCGCCGGACAGGGCGGACAGCGGCAATTCCGGCGCGTTGGGCTTCACCCCCGCCCGCGCGCCCAGGCTGCCCGCGTGGCGCGCGATGTCCTGGTCGAACAGGCCCAGGCCGCGGCGCAGCTTTTCCAGCACCGGCAGGCCCACATTGTCCGACACCGGCAAAGAGCCCACGCCCGCCGCACCCAGCCGGTCGGCAGGCAGGTAGACCATGCCGCGGGCCAGCGCCTCGGGCGGCTCCATCGTGTCCAGCCGCAGGGTCCGGCCGGCCAGCCGCAACCGGCCCGCGCTGGCCTTGCGCGCCCCGTAAAGCAGCGCCGGCACCGCGTCGTAGCCCGCACCGATCAGCCCGGTCAGCCCCAGGATCTCGCCCGGCGCGACGCTGAGCGACACCGGCCCCAGGCCCGGCCCCTCCAGCCCCTCGACCTCGGCCAGCGGCTCGGCCACCGCAAGCGCCTTGGCCGCACCGCCATAGGCCGCCATCGAGCGGCCGATGATCCGCTCCACGAACCCGTCATGCGAGGTGGTGGCGGTTTCCACCGTGTCGATCAGCTTGCCGTCGCGCAGGATCGTGGCGCGGTCGGTGATCTCGCGCACCTCGTCCACGTCATGGCTGACGAAGATGACGGACGCGCCCTCGGCCCGCGCGGCGCGCACCAGCTTGAAGAGTTGCTCCACGCCCGCGCGCGGCAGGAAGGGGGTCGGCTCGTCCAGCACCAGCACGCCCGGCTCGTCAGAGGCCGCGCGCAGATCCTCCACCGCGCGCACGATCGCCAGAAGCGCCTGTTGCACCGGCGAAAGGGTGAAGACCTCGGCGCGCGGGTCCAGCGGCAGCTCGTATTTGGCGAAGATCTCGGCCGCGCGGGCCTGCTCGGCCTTCCAGTTGATCGCCCAGGTCTGGCCGGTGGAAAAATCGCCCAGGCGCAGGTTTTCGGTGACGCTGAGCGACGGGATCAGGCCCAGATGCTGGTGCACGAAGGCCAGCCCCAGTTCGCGCACCTTGGCGCCGGGGATGGGCAGCGGCGCCAGCTTGCCGTAAAGCCGCACCTCCGCCCCCGGCTCGGGCGTGTGAAAGCCCGCCAGCACCTTGATGAGGGTGGACTTGCCCGATCCGTTGGAGCCGAGCAGCCCATGCACTTCGCCGCGCCGCACCTCCAGTGCGACGCGGTCGAGCGCCAACGCGCCCCCGAACCTCTTGGACAGGTTCGTGACGGAGAGCGCCGGCGCCTCGCTCACTCGAGGCCCCAGAGCGCCCGGAAGCCGGGGATGTGGCTGTCGCCGTAGCCGTCGTCATAGGTGGCCGGAATGCCCGCCGTCTCGACGTTCTCGTCGGTGAAGATGAAGGCCGGGGTGTTCAGCTTGTCCACCTTCGGCAGATCGCAGAGCAGGCGCATGTTGGCATCCACGCCGGCCATGCCGACCCAGCCCAGGCTTTCGCCCGCCAGCATCTCGACCACGTCGCCGTCGCGCATCATGTCCAGCACGAAAGGCGTGCCGTTGTAGCTGACGATCTTGGCGTCGCTGCCCGCGATCTGGATCGCCGGGGCGATGAACTGCGCCATCGAATCGTAGACCGGCAGCACGTAGTTGATCGAGGGATCGGCCAGCAGCGCGTTCTGCACCTCGGACTGGCCCTTGGTCGCCCAGTCGTTGAACGGCACGTTGATGTAGCGCGTCTTGCAGTCGGGGCAGTTGTCCGCGAGGTAGTTCAGGATCGCGTCGCGCAGCGGCGCGGTGGGCGTGATCTCGTCGGGGCCCAGCACCAGCGCGTTCACCTTGCCCTCGGTCTGCACCATCGCCCAGGCGGCGATGATCTCGCCGAACATGACGTAGTCGGTATTGGCCGCGCCATCCATGAAGTCTGGCACCGTCTGGGTGGTCGCGTCCCAGTTGTGGGTGGCGGTGACCTTGATCCCGGCGGCCCGCGCCTCGGCGATCTGCGGCGCGACCAGCTCGGGCGGCAGGCCGCCCTGGAAGTCGATCAGGTCGAAGCCTTCTGCCATGGCGGTGTTGATGCCCTGGATCCACTGGGTCGGGTCCAGCTGGGTTTCCCAGTTGCGCAGCTCGAAGCCGATCATCTCGGCCGCCTGCGCCATGCCCTGCCCGATCGCCACGTTGAACGGGTTGGCGTTGGTCAGCGGCACCACGAACATCTTCTTGTCGGCCATGCAGGCGCGGGCGTCGAACGCCTCGCCCGGGGCCTCGAAGGTGGGCAATTCGCTGTATTGCGCGATCAGGGCGCGCGCGGCGTCCATGTCGGCCAGCGCCGGGCTGGCGAGTGCGGCCAAGGCGGCCGTGGTCAGAAGGGTTCTCATCGTCATTGCTCCCGTTGGATGGATTGCAGGTACTCCGCCGCCTCGCTTGTGGTCACCAGGTCGGCGTATTTCGCGCTCATGTCGAATAGGTTGGCCTCGTGCGGCCCCTCGGCGCGGTCGCCCACGGCATCCGAGACGACCAGCGTCACGAAACCGTGGCTCATGGCGTCGATGCAGGAGGCCCGCACGCAGCCCGAGGTGGTCAGCCCCGTCAGCAGCACCGTATCCACCTTCATCGCCGTCAGCGTGGCCGCCAGCGAGGTGCCGAAGAAAGCGCTCGGATACTGCTTGGTTACCATGATCTCGTCGTCGCGGCGCTCCAGCCCCTCGACGAGATCGCCCAGCGGGTTGCCCCGCTCCATCACCTTGAGCGGCGGCGCCTTCCTGAAGAACACCCCGCCATCGGCCCCGCCCGGCGCATAGCGCACCTCGGTGAAGATCACCGGCGTGCCGGTCTGGCGCGCGCAGGCCAGCAGCCGCGCGGCATTGTCGCGCGCTGTGATGCATCCCTCGCCGCCGTAGAGCGGCGAGTCAGGCTCGTAATAGGCCCGCGCGAAATCCACCAGGATCAGCGCCGGGCGCGTGCCCCATTCTTGACGGGCGTGATAGCCCGCGCGGGCATAGTTTTCGTCCAGGCTCTCGGTCATTCCGCGGCCGCCTTCAGCATGAAGAATTCGGGATCCTTCGGCGCGTCGAAGCCGGTCTCGGCCTTGCAACGCGCCTTCAGCTCGTCCAGGTCCTCGAAGCCGCGATCGAACAGCTTGGTGTCACCGCGCGCCTTCGCCATCTCGGCGCGCAGTTTCTGGGTGTCCTTCTCGTCCACCTTGCCCTTGGCGATTACCACGCCGTAGCGGCGCGCGCCCTCGACCGTGACCAACCCGCGCCTGACGTCATCCAGCACCTTCCCCGGCTCGCGCTCCAGCGGGTCGCCCCAGCCGCCGCCGCCCCAGGTGTTGAAATGCAGGATGTCGCCCGGGCTCACCTGGATGCGGTCGCACTTGGAGGGGATGTTTTCCTCCGTGCCGTCGGTGCGCACCAGCGTCTTGGTCGAACGCATCCCCGGCTCGCCGCCGTTCACGCCCCAGGGGTAGGTCAGCCAGCGGTCATCGTGGATGGAAATCTCGCCCGCCTCCAGCATCTCGTAGGCGATGGTGATGCCGTTGCCGCCGCGATGCTTGCCCGCCCCGCCCGAATCCGGGATCGTGGCATAGGTCCGGATGCGCAGTGGGAAATAGGCCTCCAGGAACTCGTTCGGCACGTTGGTGAAGGCCGGCCAGAGCGAATGCCCGTCCGGCCCGTCGCCCACCGGGCGCCCCGGGACGCCGCCGAATCCGATCTGGAACAGCTGGAACCACTTCCCCTCGCGGTCGAAGCCCGAATACATGAAATGCGGGCTGTCCGAGAACCCGGCCGCGTTCAGCGCATCCGGCGCCCCCTGCCCCAGCAGACCGCCCATCAGGTCGAAGATCCGGCCCAGCATGTGGGTCCGGCAGGACAGCGCGGCGGGCTTTTTCGGCTTGAGAATGCAGCCCTCGGGGATGCGCACGTCCACGAGATCGTAGAAGCCGTCGTTGAACAGGATCTGCGGATCGAAGAGGTTGATCGTGAACGCTCCGAAGAACATCTTGAACATCTCTTCGTTGAGCAGGAAGTTGATCGAGCTCAGCGATTGCGGATCGGATCCGGTGAAGTCGAAGATCGCCACATCGCCCTCGCGCCAGAGCGAACAGGCGATCTTGAACGGCCCGTTGCCCTGCCCGTCATCGTCGATCCAGTCCTCGAAATAGGCCTTGTGCTCGCCCTCGGGGATGAACATCTTGATGATCGCGCCCATGGCGACCTTGTTGCGGTCCAGCATGTCCTGCATGGCGGAAATGTAGGTATCCACTCCGAAGCGCTGGATATTCTCGCGCACGCGCCGCTCCGCCAGCCGCAGCGAGGCCATGATCGCGAAGAAGTCGGACTTGTTCCATTCCGGCATCCGCGTGTTGGCCAGCAGCAGCGCCAGAAGCTCGTCGTTCAGCTCGCCCTTGCGGTAGATCTTGGAGGGCGGGATGATCAGCCCCTCCTCGTAGATCATCTTGGCATCGGTCGGCAGCGAGCCCGGCACCTTGCCGCCCACATCGGTCATGTGTCCGAACATGGCGGCCCAGCTGACAAGCCGGCCGTCGTGGAAAATGGGCATCATCAGCAGCCAGTCGTTCAGGTGACTCACCGCCCCGTCGCACGAATAGGGATCGTTGGTGATGAAGATGTCGCCTTCCTCGATCGTGCCGCCGTAGCCCTGCATGAAGCCGTAGAGGAAGCTGCCGAACTGGCCGACCACCATCTTGCCTTCCTCGTTGGCGATCATGGGATAGGCGTCGTGCTGTTCGCGGATGCCCGGCGACATGGCGGTGCGGAACAGAACCGCGTCCATTTCCGTGCGGGCGTTGCGCAGCGCGTTCTCCACGATGTCGAGCGTGATCGGATCGACGGGCACGCGCTTGAACGGGGTCGTATTGGTCTGGATGATCTTTGCAGGCATGTCTCGTCCTCCCCCTCAGCGGGCTTGCTCGTGGTCTTCGGGCCAGATCAGGATGTTGCCGACCTTGTCGATCACACCCACATGGCCCGGCAGGATCAGCGAGGTGGAATCCATCTCGGTGACGATGGCCGGGCCGGGCACGCGGTTGCCCGCCAGCAGCTTCGAGCGGTCGTAGATCTTCGCGTCGTGCCAGGCGCCGTCGGCATAGACGCGGGTTTCGTGCACCGCCGCGCCCGAGGCATCGGGGCCGGACGTGCCGTAATCGCGCCCGATGAAGGGCTTCTCGGCCCCCTGCACCACCGCGCGCAGGCCCACCAGCTCGTGCGGTGCATCCAGCGCGAAGGTGAACAACTGCTCGTGCTCGCGGTCGAAGCGGTGCTCGATCCCGGCAAGACCCTCGCGCTCGAACTCCTCCGGGGTGACGTCGAGCGTCAGCTTCATGCCCTGTCCCTCGTAGCGGATGTCGATCTGGTAGAAGGTCTCCTGCTCGGCGCGGGTGACGCCCTCGGCCTCCAGGTCCTCGGCCGCGCGGCTTTCCAGGTCGCGCAGCATCTTGCCGATCTCGCGATCCGAGGTGCTGGAACTGGTCGTCACGAAGGTCTGGCTGGCCTCGTTGCGCAGCCGGGTGGTGGCATCGCCATAGGCGCACAGCACGCCCGGCCCCGGCGGCACGATGGCGGGCCAGGAATTGATGAGCCGCGACAGCGCGTTGGCATGCAGCGGCCCGGCGCCGCCGAAGCCGATCAGGGCGAAGTCGCGCGGGTCGTAGCCCTGCTCGACAGAGACCAGCCGCAGCGCGCCCACCATGTTCTCGTTGACGATGGCGATGATGCCCTCGGCGGCCTCCTCCACGGTCTTGTCCAGCGCATCGGCGATCTTCTGCACCGCCTTGGCGGCCAGGTCGCGGCTGATATCCATGTCGCCGCCCAGCTTGGCGTCCGCGGGCAGGTAGCCCAGCACCACGTTGGCGTCGGTCACCGTGGGCTCTTCGCCGCCCTTCTTGTAGGCGGCGGGCCCGGGATCGGCCCCGGCCGATTGCGGACCCACCCGCAGCGCCTTGGTCAGTTCCGGCGTGTAGGCGATCGAGCCGCCCCCCGCGCCCACCGTGCGCACGTCGATCGAGGGCGCGCGCACCGTCACGTCGCCCACCCGCGTCTCGCGCCTGGTCCGGGCGACGCCGTTCTCGATCAGCGCAACGTCGGTGGAGGTGCCGCCCATGTCGAAGGTCAGCAGATGCTCGAACCCCGCATTCTTGGCGATCCACTTGGCGCCCGAGACGCCGCCCGCCGGGCCCGACATCAGCAGGTTGACCGGGTGATCCATCGCCGCCTGCGCCGAGGACAGCCCCCCGTCCGACCGCAGGATCTGCAGCATCACGTCGCCCATCTTGGACTTCAGCTCCTTCTGGAGGTTGTCCACATACTTGGCGACGACCGGGCGCACGTAGGAATTGACCACCGTGGTCTCGGTGCGCTCGTATTCATACATCTCCGGCATCACGCCGGCGGAGGTGGAGACCGGGATGCCCGGCATCACCTCCGCCGCGATCTCGGCCACCCGGCGTTCGTGCGCATCCGAGACATAGGCGTTGAACAACGACACCGTCAGCGCCTCGATCCCGGTCTTGGCCAGCGCCTCCAGGTCGCGGCGCAGCGCCTTCTCGTCCAGCGGCACCAGCACGTTGCCGCGCGAATCCAGCCGCTCGTCGGCCTCGATCGTGTCCTCCAGCCGCGCCAGCGGCAGCGACTTGTTCCAGATCACCCAACCGCCCAGGCCGCCCGGCACGTAGGAGCGCGCGATCTGGAGCGTATCCTTGTAGCCCTTGGTGGTCACGAGGCCCACCCGCGCGCCGGCGCCGGTCAGCACGGTGTTGGTGGCCACCGTGGTGCCATGCATCACCTCGGCGATCTCGGAGGGCTTGATCCCAGCCTCGCGGCAGATCTTCTCGATCCCGTTCAGCACCCCGATGGAACTGTCCTTGGGCGTCGAGGGCACCTTGGCGGTGAAGATCCGCCCGCGCGCCTCGTCCAGCAGCAGCAGGTCGGTGAAGGTGCCGCCCACGTCCACGCCCAGCCGGAGGTCGCCCGTGCCGCGCACCCGGGGCACGCGGGGCGCCGGGCCCTGCGCGGTTTCCATGCGGGCGAGGCGCGCCTCGATCTCCGCAAGCCGCGCCTCGTAGGTGCGGATCAGATCTTCGGTCTTGCTCATGGTCTTCCTTCCCGTCCCTCTTGATCCTCAGCCGCGCCCGCCGCCCCGGCCCGCGCCGAAGACACGGGCGATGAGCGTGGGCGCGCGCCGCGCCGCCGCGGCCTTCTCCAGCGCCTGCTCGGACAGCGTGAACAGCCGTTCGAGCTGGTGCGAATGCCCCTCGATCGCGGACTGCTTGAGCGCCGCGTCGGATTTCAACCGGTCGATCTCGCCCTGCAGGGAGTCGAGCCCTTCGGTGGCGCGCTCCAGCAACGAAAGCGAGCGCTCGGCCGTGGCAGCCAGTCTCGCGGCGCGCGCCTCGGCCTCCTCGGCGGCCGACAGCGCCCGGCCCGCGATGCCGGCCAGCGCATCGCGCTCGGCGGTGGCCGCCTCCAGCGCGGCGGTGGCCCGGTCGAGCGCCGCGCCCTGGCGCGCCGCGAGTTCCGCCAACCGGTCGGAGGCCGTGTGCGCCTCCTCCAGCTCGCCCGAAAGCTCCTCGATCTCGTCGAACAGCGCCTCCATCAGCGCCGCCGGGTCGGCCGCCTGCGCCGCGGCGGCGGCAGCGAGGTCCGCCGGGGCGGCGTCGAGGTCCACGCGCAGGCGACCCTCGTTGTCGCGCCGCGCCTCCAGCAGCCCCTTGGCGATCGCCTCGCGCAGCTTCAGCCGGCTGACGCCCAGCCGCGCCGCCGCCTCGGCCAGAGGCAGGAAGCTGGTGCGGCTGTCCGACCCTCGTGCCATGGCCGTCAGATGATCCCGCGGTCGCGCCATTTGGCGCGGGTGTCTTCGTCGATGCCGAGCAGGTCGCCCAGCACCTCGTCGGTATGCTCGCCCAGGGCGGGGCCCACGTGGCGCACGGCGCCGGGCGTGTCGGACAGGCGGGGCGCGACGTTCTGCATCTTCATCGGCCCGAAATCCGGGTGGGTCAGTTCCACGATCGCCTCGCGCGCCTTGAAATGCGGATCCTCCAGCATGTCCGGCGCGGTGTAGATCAGCCCGCAGGGCACGCCGTTCTCCTCCAGCAGCGCCTCCAGCGGCTTCAAGTCCACCGTCTTCGTCCAGTCGTTGATCAGCGCGTCCAGCTCGGCCTGGTTCTCGCCGCGCGCCGCATGGGTGGCGTAGCGCGG
>Ga0008833_1000272_pt1 | contig 67222 bp, 60 predicted proteins | sample HotLakConsoUCCLE_FD_62216 | JGI IMG/M metagenome (GOLD analysis project Ga0008833, IMG submission 62216) | Hypersaline microbial mat communities from Hot Lake, Washington, USA - Hot Lake Consortium UCC-LE | ecosystem: Environmental > Aquatic > Non-marine Saline and Alkaline > Hypersaline >... | reverse complement strand
CCTGCACGGCCGGGTCGAGGCTGTCCCACCACTCGGCATTGGCCACGGTGGCGCCGGCGCCACCGTGGCCAATGCCGAGTGGTGGGACAGCCTCGACCCGGCCGTGCAGGAATTCCTGACCACCGAGATCAAGGCCTGGTCGGACCGCGCGTGGGAGCTGAACGCCAGCGAGGACACGATCGGCGTGCAGTGCAACACCACCGGCCCCTGCGATCTGGGCGAGCCCGGCGGTATGGTCCTGGTAGAGCCCAGCGAGGCGGACAACGCCCTGCGGAGCGAGGCGCTGCTCGAAGCGGTGCTGCCGGGCTGGATCAACCGCTGCGGCGACATCTGCAAGGAGGCGTTCAACAGCAACATCGCCTCTGTCGCGGGCATCCGGATCGAATGAGCCATCCCCGGGCCCGCGCTGAGGCGCAGGCCCGGATCGCGCCCCTGGCGGCGGCGGCCTGACTGCCGCCGCCGTTTCTGCGTGCACCCGTCCGCCCTGACCCGGCCCGCGGGGCAGGCCCGAGTGACGCCGGCGAGGGCCCGGCCGGTTCGATGGCGCCAGGCGTCCGGCATCGTCTGCCTTGACATCCCCCCAAAACCTACACCTATTTGTCCGGACAAATAAGAGTGAAAGGCTCCGCCGATGCCCGGAATGGCGATGCGCCTGCTGACGGCGCAGGCTCCGCTCGTGATGATTTCCGGGGTGCTTCTCGGCCTCGCCCTGCCCGAGCTCGCCAGCGTGATGCGGCCCTGGGTCGTTCCGATTTCGATCACCATGGTGCTGCTGTCCTTCCTGCGAATCGACCCCGCCCGGCTGGGACGGGCCTTTCGGGCGCCCGGGCACCTGATGGCGGTCTGTGCCGCAATTCTTCTGGGCATGCCGCTGGTGACGGCCCTCGCGGCCTGGACGGCGGGCGCGCCGGGATGGATGGTCACGGGCCTGGCACTGGCGGCCGCCGCCCCTCCGCTGAGTTCGGCTGCAGCCTTTGCGCTGTTGCTGCGGATCGATGCGGCCGAGGTGACGGCCATCTCGATCCCGGCCACCTTCCTGTCGCCACTGACCGTCTGGCTGGTCACCAGCCACGGCCCCGGCCTGGGCACCGGGGTGGATGCCAGCGGGCTGGCCCTGCGGCTGGGCGTGATCATCGGCGCCGCCTTCCTCGTCGCCTATGCGATCCGCAGACTGGCCGGCGAGGACCGGGTGGAACGCGCCGCCCCGTCGCTGGACAGCGCGATCCTGATCCTGATGGTCCTGATCGGAACAGGCGTGATGGACGACATCAACCTCGCCCTGCGCGCCGATCTGCGCGGCTGGCTGCTGATCCTGCTGGCGGCCTGGGCGGTGTTGCTGGCCTCGTGCCTCCTGGTCGGGCTGGCCTTTCGCCGCAGCGGCCGGGACAAGGCGATGGCCGCGGCCGTGGCGGGCGGGTTTCGCAACATGGCGCTGATGGTGGCCGCGGTCAGCGGCACGGTGGGCCCGGAGGTGCTGCTCGTCGTGATCACCGCGCAATTGCCGCTGTTTTTCAGCCCCGTCCTGCTGCGCCCCATCCTTGCCCGGATCGGACGCGGCTGACGATCTGGTTCCGAAACGTGCCCATCAATTTGTCCGGACAAATACTTGACAGCTGGATGAGCCGGCTGCAATCTGCAAGCGCGGTCGGGACAAGACCGCGCAACGCCGGAGCGCATGAGCCAAGGAAGACATGCGTTCGAAACGGCGGCACATGCCAACAGGAGGATTTCACCGATGAATACCCGCGCCTACATGCTTGCCGCCGGCCTTGCGCTGGCGACATTGCCCTTTGCCGCGACCGCGCAGACCGTCTGGGACGTGTCGTTGCCCTGGGGCCCGAACGAATTTCACACGCTCAACGCCCAGGCATTCGCCGAAGCCGTCGAAGAGGCGACCGACGGGGAGGTGCGCATGGTCATCCACCCGGCCGGCGCGCTGGGGGTGCGCGCGAACGAGTCGCTGCGCGCCGTCGAGGACGGGGCCGTCCCGATGGCCGAATACGCGCTGTTCCAGAATGTCGGTGAGTTGCCGCTTCTGGGGATCGAGGCGATCCCGTTCCTGATCAACGATTACGACGACCTGCGCCGGATGCACGCGCTTGTCCGCCCGGTCTGGGAAGAGCAGCTGGCCCGGCGCAACCAGATCGCGCTCTACATCGTGCCCTGGCCGAGCCAGAACTTCTTCACCAAGGAACCGGTCGAGGTGATCGAGGATTTCGACGGGGTGCGCATGCGCGTCTATGACGCCAACACCTCCACCATGGTCAGCCGCCTGGGCATGACGCCCCAGCAGATGAACAACCCCGACATCGTGCCCGCCCTGGCCACCGGCCGGCTGGATGCGGTGATGACCTCGGGCACCACGGCGGTGGCGCAGAACTACTGGGAATTCCTGAACCACACCTACACCACGAACCACCTGTGGGCGTCCAACGTGATGGCCGTCAACATGGAGGCCTGGGAAGAGCTGTCGGCCGACCATCGGCAGGTGATCCGGGATCTCGCCCGCGAGATGGAACCGGGCTTCTGGGACATTTCGGCGGCCGAACATGAAACCCGCATGGCCCAGCTGATCGAGAACGGCATGACCGTCAGCGCGCCCTCTGCCGACCTGATCGGGCAGATGAAGGCCGCGACCGCGGACATGGCCGACGAGTTCGGCGCCGCGGTGCCGGATGCCGCCCCGGTGATCGCCGCCTTCCGGTCCGGGAACTGATCCCGGATCGGGGCATCTGCTCCCGAGACACCTGCGGGATGCGCTTGCCGGCGCGCCCCGCGCATGGCCGTGAAGGCCAAGCGCCTGAACCCGGTCAGCCGAAGCGAGGTCAGCGATGCGGAATGTCCTGAGAACGATCGATGCGATCTGCGCGGCGGGCGCAGCCATCGCCGCCCTGTCGATCGCGGCGATCGCCGTGATGCTGATCGCCGAGGTGATCCTGACCTCGCGCTTCGGCTGGTCGCAGCCCTGGGTCGTCGAATATTCCGGCTACGGTCTGGCGGCGGCGCTGTTCGCCGGCTCGGGATGGACGCTGCGGCAGGGCGGGCATATCCGCGTGACGCTGGTGCTGCAGGCCCTGCCTCCGCTTGCCCAAAGGATCGTGGATATCGCCTGCACGCTCGGCGCGCTTGTCATCACGCTCTTCGCGGCCAGGGCCTTGATCGGTTTTGCCCTGCGCAGCGCCGAGCTGGGCTCGGTGAGCACCTATGTCACCCAGACGCCGCTGGTCTATCCGCAGGCATTGCTGGCGGCCTCTTTCGTGATCCTGGCCCTGGCGCTGATCGCGCGCCTGATCCGCCTGATCGCCGGAGAGCCGACCGAGGTTTCCCTGCCCGCGCCGAAGGCGGTCTCGGAATGACCGGCCCGCTGGGTTTCATCGCCGGCCTGCTGACCCTTCTGCTGGGCGGCGGGCTTTGGGTCGGGTTCGCGCTGCTGGCGGCGGGCATCCTGACGCTGGAGCTGTTCCGCACCATGCAGGTGGATCGCTTCCTGGCCTCGGACCTTTGGAGCACGGCCACCGCGCACGAGCTGGTGACCCTGCCGCTGTTCATCCTGATGGGCGAGATCCTCTACAACACCCGCCTGTCGCAGAACCTGTTTTCGGGCCTGCAACCCTTCGTCCGCCGCCTGCCCGGCCAATTGCTTCATGTGAACGTGCTGGGCTGCACGCTGTTCGCCGCCGTCTCCGGATCGTCCGCCGCCACCACGGCGACCGTCGGACGCATCACGCTGAAGGAACTGGAGGGCCGCGGCTATGACCGGCTGCTCGCGGCCGGCTCGCTGGCCGGGTCCGGCACGATCGGCTTTCTGATTCCACCGTCGATCCCGCTCATCGTCTACGGCGTGCTGGCGCAGGTCTCGATCCTGCAACTCTTCATCGCCGGAATCCTGCCTGGCTTGCTGCTGGCGCTGATCTTCATGCTCTATATCGGCCTGCGGTCGGTGGTCTCGCCCGGCCTTGTTCCGCCGCGCGAGCCCGGCACAACCTGGCGCGTGAAGCTGCGCGCGCTGGCGCGTCTGCTGCCCATTTCGATGCTGATCGTCTTCGTGGTGGGCTCGATGTATGCGGGCTATGCCTCGGTCACCGAAGCCGCGGCGATGGGGGTTCTGGGCGCGCTGCTGCTGGCGGGCTGGGAGCGGCAACTGAACCTGTCGATGCTGTCCCGGGCCCTGCTGGGCACCGTCCGGACCTGCGCGATGATCGGCCTGATCGTGGCCGGCGCGCTGTTCCTGTCCAAGGCCATGGCGCGGCTGGCCATCCCCGGCGAGGTCGCGGCGCTGATCGACGCGCTGCAACTCACGCCGATCCAGCTGATCATGATGCTGATGCTGTTCTACCTGTTCCTGGGCTGCTTCCTCGACGGGCTGTCCACGATCGTGATGACGCTGCCGGTCACGCTCCCGCTGGTCGTGGCCGCGGGGTTCGATCCGATCTGGTTCGGGATCTTCCTGATCATCACCATCGAGATGGCGCAGATCACGCCGCCGATCGGGTTCAACCTGTTCGTCATCCGCTCGCTGACCGGGCACAGCATCGCGCGGATCGCCTGGGCCGCCGCGCCGTTCTGCGGGCTGATGGTGCTGAGCGTCGTGCTGTTGATCGTCTTCCCGCAGATCGTGACCTGGCTGCCGGAGCGGATCCGCTAGACTCCGGACGCGGTGGCGCTCATGCCCGGGAGATCCCCTTGTCCGGCGCGCCAGAGGCCCCGAACTTCCGGCGCTGCTGTTCCGTGCCTTGGCCTGTTGGCCAAGGTCGCCCGGGAACTGGCGAACTCGGCCTGGCGATGGACGCCAAGCGGCCTGCCAGCAAGTCCGCGAGGGGCCTGTCCCGTCAACTGACCCGTCATCTGTCAGGCGCCCGCCGGCAAGCCATCGTCGGACAAGAAGACAGGCGCCTCGTCGTCGCCGGTATTCGTGTCGCCGGGCTGTCCGCCGGCCCGGGCCCGATCAGGCCACGATCGCCTCCAGCATGTCGGCGCCGTCGCTCCCGAACGGGACGTCGTCGCGCCCGGCGGAACGAGCGCGGCGCTCCGCACGGTGTTCGCGTCGGCATTGGCGATCCGGTCGGGCTCGACCTCGCCCCCGGGAACGCCAGGCAGCCACCCGACGGTTGCGGCCCTTGAAACGCGCATCGGCACATCGGAGCGCGGGAAGCTTCTCGCACCGGAACAACTGGCCGAAACGGGTGTGCCGTGTTGCACCCCGGAGGGGGCGTTCGAACACGCCATGAGCTGTCTCACAAACCCGTTGAAAACAGATCATAAATCTGGCTGCGCGTTCACGAGAACCCGCGCTTGCAGAGCCTCTGAACCGCGGCCGCATTCAGGGGTTTGGAGCACCGAACTCGGCCGTGCCCCTCAAGGTATCCGGCCAAACCTGCGGTCAGGAAGTGAGATGGCGCACCCAGCAGGATTCGAACCTGCGACCTTCGCCTTCGGAGGGCGACACTCTATCCAGCTGAGCTATGGGTGCCTGATGCGACGTGGTATAGGCCAAAGCGGATGTAGCTGCAATCGCAAACTCCTCGCTTCTTGCTTGCCCTCGTGACAGGGCGGGGCAATATGCGCAGACCCGATCAAAGGAGAGACGCGCCCGATGACACGCCCCACCGCTCCGCTCGCCCTTCTCGTCCTGCTCCAGGGGGGCGTGTCCGCGGCCAGCCTCGTTGTCGAGATCGTGGCGGGGCGAATGCTGGCGCCTTATGTGGGCATGTCGCTCTATACCTGGACCGCGGTGATCGCGGTCGTCTTGGCGGGCTTTTCCGTGGGCCATTGGTGGGGCGGGCGGATCGCCGAACGGCCGGCCGACCAGGCCCTGCGCCAGACCGGATGGGCCCTGCTGGCCGCCGCGATCACCACGGGCGGCGCGGTCGTGCTGCTGCGATGGTCCGCGGGGCCGGTGCTGGAGGTGGCGGGACATCCGGTGGCGGGCATTACCGCGCTGACCACGGCGGTCTTCTTCCTGCCGTCGCTCTTTGCCGGCATCCCTGCCCCGGTTCTGGCGCAAATCGCGGTGGACGACGCCGAGCGCTCCGGCCCGGCGCTGGGGGCGATGTTCGCCTCGGGCGCGGTGGGCGCCATCGCGGGGACGCTGCTGGCGGGGTTCGTGTTCATTTCCTGGCTGGGCTCGGCGCTGACGCTTGCCGTGGTGACGGTGGCCTATGTGCTGGCGGCGGGCCTGTGCTTCTGGCTGGCGCGCGGCGCGCGGGCGGTGGTGGCGCTGGCCTCGGTGGCGGCGTTGGGGCTGGCGGGGCTGGGCCTGTCGCAGCCCGATCCCTGCGACCGCGAAAGCCAGTATTTCTGCATCCGCACCGTGGACGTGGCGGCCGACCCGTCCCGCCCGGTGAACGTGATGGTGCTGGACCACCTGATCCACGGCACCTCCGCGCGGGATCTGCCGCGCGTGATGTTCGGCGAATATGCCGCCATGCTGGAAACGCTGGGACGGGCCCGGATGCCCGAAGGCGAGGCTTCCGCCTTCATCATCGGCGGCGGCTCCTTCACCCTGCCCCGGGCCTGGGCCGATCACGGCACCGGGCCGATCACCGTTGCCGAGGTCGATCCGGCGGTGACGGAGACGGCGGTGCGCGATTTCTGGTTCGACCCGGACAGCGCGAGGGTTCTGCACGAGGACGCGCGCCGGGCGCTGCGCGAGCGGGACGAGACATACGACGTCATCGTGGGCGACGCCTTCACAGATATTGCGGTGCCTGCCCATCTCGTGACGCGCGAATTCTTCGAACTGGTCCGCACACGGCTGAACCCGGGCGGGGTCTATCTGATGAACGCCATCGATTTCGAGCACCGGCTGGACGCGCTGGCCTCGCTGGTGGCCACGCTGCGCGAGGTCTTCCCCTCGGTCGAGGTCTGGTCGGTGCAGGCCACGCCGACGCCCGGCGAACGGCTTATCTTCGTGCTGGTGGCGGGCGACACCCCCAGCCCGTTCGATTCCTTCGTGGTCCCCTCCCCCTCGCCCACGCGCTTCGCCGCGCTGGCGGATGGGTTTCTGGACGAGATCGTGGCCACCCGCGACGCGGTGATCCTGACCGACGATTATGCACCGATCGACCGGCTGGTGGGGCATGACCCCAGCCCTGAGGGCTAGGGCCCCGGAGCGCCACGCGGTTCAGGCGAAAAGGTCGTGCGCCAGTTCCAGCGCGTCCACGAGCGCGTCCACCTCGGCCTCGGTGTTGTAGAGCCCGAAGCTCGCCCGGCAGGTCGCCGACAGGCCCAGGTGATCCATCAGCGGTCCGGCGCAGTGATGGCCCGCCCGCACCGCCACGCCCTTCTTGTCGAGGATGGTCGATATGTCATGCGCATGGGCGGCCCCCTCCAGCGTGAAGGAGAAGATCGCCGCCTTGTCCGGCGTGGTGCCCTGCTGGTGCAGCCAGTTCAGCCCGTCGAGCCGCGCGCGCGCGTAGTCGCGCAGGCGCTCCTCGTGGGCGGCCACGTTCTGCATTCCCAGGTCCATGAGGTAGTCCAGCGCCACGCCCAGGCCGATCTGCTGCACGATGCCCGGCGTGCCGGCCTCGAATTTCATCGGCGGATCGTTGTAGAGCACCTCGTCCTTGTGGACCTCGCGGATCATGTCGCCGCCGCCCAGGAAGGGGCGCATCTCGGCCAGCCGCTCCTTGCGGATCCAGATCGCGCCCGATCCCGAGGGGCCATAGAGCTTGTGGCCGGTGATCGGGTAGAAGTCGCAGCCAAGCTCGGCCAGGTTCACCGGCCCATGCACCGCGCCCTGGCTGCCATCCACCAGCACCGGCACGCCCTTCCCGCGCGCGCCGTCGCAGATCGTCTTTATGTCCACCCGTGTGCCGAGCACGTTGGACAGTTGCGTCACCGCCACGAGCTTCGTGCGCGGACCGATCGCGTCGATCACCTTCTGCGGGTCCAGCGCGCCGGTGGCGTCCACATCGACCCATTTCAGCACCACGCCCTGCCGCTCGCGCAGGAAGTGCCAGGGCACGATATTGGCGTGATGCTCCATCACCGACAGCACGATCTCGTCGCCCGCCTGCATCCGGGGCATGGCCCAGCCATAGGCCACCAGGTTGATGCCCTCGGTCGTGCCCGAAGTCATCACGATCTCGTCCTCCGAGGGCGCGCCCAGGAAGCGGGCCACGATCCCGCGCACCGCCTCGTATTTCTCGGTGGCGAGGTTGGACAGGTAATGCAGCCCGCGATGCACATTGGCGTATTCCTGCGCGTAGGCCTGCGTCACCGCGTCGATCACGCATTGCGGCTTTTGCGCGGATGCGCCGTTGTCCAGGTAGACCAGCGGCTTGCCGTTCACCTCGCGCGACAGGATCGGGAAGTCCGCCCGGATCTTGGCCACGTCATACATCGTTCGGAATCCCCAGGAATGCGCCGCCGAACAGCGACAGGATCAGCGACATGCCGATCGCCATGGCGAGGGTGGACAGGATCAGCACGCCCAGCGACTTGAGCAGACTGTCGTAACCCTGCGCCACCGCAACGAAATTTACCAGTATCCAGATCCCGAGGGCCGAGGCCGCCAGCACGATCAGCGAGGCCAGCGCCGGCACGATCGGCATCAGCACCAGCAGCGCGAGTTGCAGCGCGACCCTCAGGCCTTGGAGCCAGATCAGCAGGACCATCAGATCCTCGAGCCGGGCCTGCCCGCCCAGCCCGCGCCCGATCCAATGCAGCGCGAAGAGCGAGCCCACCAGCGCCCCGCCGAGCAACAGCGCGAAAGGCACCGGCGCGATCATCACCATCGGCATTTCCGCGGGCGGCGGCGAGACCATGTTAGACAGCGAGAATACCACCGCGTTCAGCACCACGACCAGTAAAAGCGCGGTCCAGAGCATCTCTCGCGGCAGGCCCAGCCCGATCAGCTGCGCCGCGGCGCTTCGGGGCGCGCGGATGGTGTCGAGGGCCAGTTGGCCGATTGCGGCGGAAGTCATGTCTTTTGCGTCTCCGCCCTTTCGGCCCGAACGAGGCCGGCGATCCAGAACCATGTGAACGTCACTAACCACAGGGCGCCCACGATCTTCAAGCCCAGCCCGTCACCGACCAGTCCCGCCACAAGACCGTGCAGCAGGATCAGCGGCGCCGAGGCAAGCAACGCCCAGAACAACGCCAGACGCGCCCCGAACCAGTTGCCCCGCCCGCCGAACGGCCGGGCCGCGAGATGAGTTAGCGCCGCCAGCGCATAGAGCAGCAAGGGCGCGACGAAGAGCCACGCCATCAGTGCGCCGCCCAGCAGCGGGTTCAGATCGGTCTGTTCCAGATGCGCCTGCCGGGCCAGCGGCGGCCATTGCGCCACGAAGACCAGCGCGCAGCCCGCCATCAGGATGGCCAGCGCGCGGTCCTCGCGCTGCCCGGCGTCCAGCAGGCGGCCGATCACCGCTCCCGGCCCCCGGTAGGTGGCCGCGATGTCGCGTGTCAGCGGCATCAGCGACGGCGCCGGACCAGCCAGCCTTCGAGCCGCTCCAGGACTTCCTCGGCCAACGCAGGATCCTCGATCTCCTCGACCGCCTCGGCCAGGAAGGACAGCGTCAGCATGTCGGTGGCGATATCCTTGGGCACGCCGCGCGCGCGCAGGTAGAACAGCGCGTCCTCGTCGATCGCCCCCGATGTCGAGCCATGCGAGCAGGCCACGTCATCGGCGTAGATCTCCAGTTCGGGCTTGGCGAGGAACTGGCTGTCCTCGTCCAGAAGAAGCGACTGGCTAATCTGGTAGCCATCGGTCTTCTGCGCGCCCGCCTTGACCAGGATCTTGCCCTGGAACACGCCCGTTGCGCCGTTGCGCAGCACCTTTTTGAACACCTGGCGGCTTTCGCAGCGCAGCGCGTCATGGGTGACGAAGATCGTGTCGTCATGGTGGAAATCGCCGTCACCCACGCAGGCGCCGGCCACATGGGCCACCGCGTCGTCGCCAGTCAGTTCCAGCACGCATTCATTGCGGGTCATCATGCCGTTGGCGGTGACGGTGAAGGACTTGAACAGGCTCTGCGTGCCCAGCCGGGCGAAGATATGGGTGGCCGCGCGGCGCTCGTGGTCGCGGCCCTGCGCGCGCACATGGTGGAAGCGCGCGCCATCGGCCACGTCCACCTCCATCACCTTGTTGAACCGGGCCGCCGCAGGGCCGTTTTCCAGCAGGGTCAGCTCGGCCCCGGTCTCCAGCCGGATAACGTGATGCAGATAGGCGTCGGACGTTTCGTTCTTGTGGACATAGAACAGCGCCACCGGCTTCGAGGGCCTGCCTGTCACCCGGATCAGCACGCCATCGGTGGCGAAGGCGGTGTTGAGCGCGGCGAGCGGACGGGCCACGGGGGTCTGGCCCCGGGTCTCCAGCGCGCCGTAAAGGTCGCGCGCCCAGTGGATATCCGCATCCACAGCCTCGGCCAGCCGCTCGATCTCGATGCCTTCCAGCGCGAGGTCATCGGAGGTCTCGGGATCGAACACCCCGTCCACGAAGACGATGCGCAGCCGGTCGAACCGCTCGAACATGGGCGCGTCGGCCATGTCGAACAGGGCGGCGCGCGGCGCGTCGGGTTGCACCAGCGTATCGGGCCGGGTGAATTTCCAGTATTCATCGCGCCGCCCGGGCAGCCCCATGTCGCGCAGCCGCGCCAGCGCGGCCTCGCGGGCGGGCTGCGCCCAGCCGCCGCGCGGCATGTCCAGGGCAGCAAGCCGCGCCTCGGTTGCGTCGATCCTTGGTTGCGGCAGGGCCATCACGCCACCTCCGACGCCATGTCGGCATAGCCGTGCTGCTCGACTTCCAGCGCCAGTTCCGGGCCGCCGGATTTCACGATGCGGCCACCGGCCATGATATGCACCACGTCGGGCACGATGTGGTCCAGCAGGCGCTGGTAGTGGGTGATCACCAGAAAGCCCCGGCCCTCGCTGCGCAGCGCGTTCACCCCGTCGGACACGAGCCGCAGCGCATCCACGTCGAGGCCCGAGTCGGTCTCGTCGAGGATGCACATCCGCGGCTCCAGCATGGCCATCTGGAGGATCTCGTTGCGCTTCTTCTCGCCGCCGGAAAAGCCCATGTTCACCGGCCGCTTGAGCATCTCTGCGTCGATGTTCAGCGCCTTCGCCTTCTCGCGCACCAGCTTGAGGAACTCGGTCGAGCTCATCTCCTCCTCGCCGCGCGCCTTGCGCTGGGCGTTCACCGCGGTGCGCAGGAAGGTCATGTTGCCCACCCCGGGGATCTCGACAGGATACTGGAACGCCAGGAACAGGCCTGCCGCGGCGCGCTCTTCCGGCTCCAACCCAAGCAGGTCGAGCCCTTCGAGCGTGGCCGACCCGTCGGTGACCTCGTAGCCGTCGCGGCCCGACAGCACGTAGCTCAGCGTGGACTTGCCGGAGCCGTTCGGCCCCATGATCGCGTGAACCTTGCCGGCCTCCACGGTCAGGTCGACCCCCTTGAGGATCGCCTTGTCCTCTTCCTGGAGTTTCACATGAAGGTTCTTTATTTCCAGCATCTTGCCCACCTTTTCTCAGCTCCGCTCCGGCTCAGGGCCGGGTCATCAGTTCCACGATCTGCAACAGGCGCCCCGCGGGCACCGGCTGCGGCTCAACCTCGAACCGGGCCATCCGTCCGATCATCTCGGGACGGCCCAGAAACTCCTCGACGACGTGATACTGCGCGCGCGGCGCGTAATCGTCGAAATAGAGCGTCACCGGGCGCGCCGCCCGGAACGCGGTGGCCAGGGCGCAGCCCACCCGAAACCGCCCATCCACCAGCACCACGTCCGGGTGCGGAATATCCGCCCGCTCCCAGACCTTGAGCGGGTAGCGCGCGAAACGCCGCCAGCCCGCCTCGTCCACCGGGTGGCCCCATTCGCGCGTGGGCCCGATATCGGCCCAGAGGATCCGCGCCTCGCCCGGGCACGGGTTCTCTGCGAACCAGGCGCGCATCATGCCCGCCCAGGCCTCGTCGCTTTCCACCGCGCTCACCCGGCGGCCCATCTCGGCGGCCATCACGGTAGACCCGCCCGAGCCGTATTCCAGCACCACCTCCGCCTCCGCATAGGCCGCACGCAGGGCGGCGGCCTCGGCCTCGGGCAGCGTCAGTTCAGGACGCTGCGGCAGTATGCGCGGTGCAGGGGCCTCCATCTCACTCGATCACCACCGCCGTGCCGGAGGCGGACACCATCAGCATGTTGTTGACGACCTCGTAATCGAGATCCACGCCCACGACCGCGTTGCCGCCCATCGCCGCGGCGCGCTCCTCCATCTCGCGCAGCGCGGTGCCGCGCGCTTCGGACAGGCTGGCCTCGTAGGCGCCCGAACGCCCGCCGATGATGTCGGTGATCCCGGCGAAGATGTCCCGGAACACGTTGGCCCCCAGGATGGCCTCGCCCACGACGATGCCGCGATAGTCCCGGATGGTCTTGCCCTCGACATTGGGCGTGGTGGTCACGATCATTCGATGCGCTCTCCTCTGAAACGGCGCTTCACTCTTGAACCAAACAAACCGGCCCGGGGCCTCACCCCACCGAGCCCTCCAGCGAGATCGCCACCAGCTGCTGCGCCTCCATGGCGAATTCCATCGGCAGCGCCTGCAGCACCTCCTTTGCGAACCCGTTCACGATCAGCGCCACGGCGGCTTCCTCGTCCATCCCGCGCGAGCGGCAGTAGAACATCTGGTCGTCATCCACCTTGGAGGTGGTGGCCTCGTGTTCCACCCGGCTGGAATTGTTCTTCACCTCGATATAGGGCACCGTGTGCGCCCCGCACTTGTCGCCGATCAGCAGGCTGTCGCACTGGGTGTAGTTACGACTGTTCTTGGCCTTCGGATGCATCGAGACCAGCCCGCGATAGGTGTTCTGCGCATAGCCGGCCGAGATCCCCTTGGACACGATGCGCGAGCGCGTGTTCTTGCCCAGGTGGATCATCTTGGTGCCGGTATCGGCCTGCTGGTAATTGTTGGTGATGGCGATCGAGTAGAACTCGCCCTGGCTGTCATCGCCCCGCAGGATGCAGGACGGGTATTTCCAGGTGACGGCGGAGCCGGTCTCCACCTGGGTCCACATCACCTTGGAGCGGTCGCCCCGACAATCGGCCCGCTTGGTCACGAAATTGTAGATCCCGCCCTTGCCGTTCTCGTCGCCCGGATACCAGTTCTGGACGGTGGAGTATTTCACCTCCGCGTCCTCCTCGGCGATGATCTCCACCACCGCGGCGTGCAGCTGGCTCTGGTCGCGCTGCGGTGCGGTGCAGCCTTCCAGGTAGCTGACGTAAGAGCCCTTGTCGGCGATGATCAGCGTCCGCTCGAACTGGCCGGTATTCTCGGCATTGATGCGGAAATAGGTCGACAACTCCATCGGGCAGCGCACCCCCGGCGGCACGTAGACGAAGGAGCCGTCCGAGAACACCGCGCTGTTCAGAGTCGCATAGAAATTGTCCGACACCGGCACCACCGAGCCCAGGTATTTCCTGACAAGCTCGGGATGCTCGCGGATCGCCTCCGAGATCGAGCAGAAGATGACGCCCGCCTTCTTCAGCTCCGCCTGGAAGGTGGTGCCCAAGCTGACGCTGTCGAACACCGCGTCCACCGCGACCTTGCGGCCCTCGGCCGGGGCGTCCTCGGCCCCCTCGACGCCCGCCAGGATCATCTGCTCCTTCAGCGGGATGCCCAGCTTCTCGTAGGTGGCCAGCAGCTTGGGATCCACATCGTCGAGAGATTTCGGCTTCTCGGACATGCTCTTGGGACGGGCGTAGTAATACTGGTCCTGGAAGTCGATCTCGGGGTAGTCGACCATCGCCCAGTCCGGCTCCTTCATCTGAAGCCAGCGCGCATAGGCCTGAAGCCGCCACTCGGTCATCCACTCCGGCTCTTCGTTCTTGTCCGAGATCAGCCGCACGATATCCGGGGTCAGCCCCTTGGGGGCGAACTCCATCTCGATATCCGTCTCCCAGCCGTACTTGTACTTGCCGCCCATCTCGCGCACGGCATCCACGGTCTGCTGGTCGACACCTTCTTTCACGTCAACCTTGTCCAGAGCGGTCATGGCGATCTCCTGTCCTGTTTTCCTCACGCCGCGCGGGCGCGAAATCTGCGGTGCTGCGCGCCCCAGGCTTCGGCGAAGCGCAGCACCTCCTCTTCGGTCGTATCGGGGCCCAGGCTGACGCGGATCGCACTGCCGGCCGCGATGTCGTCATGGCCCATGGCGCGCAGCACGCGGCTGGCGCGCACCTTGCCGCTGGAACAGGCAGAGCCCGCGGAGATCGCGAAACCGGCCAGATCCATCTGCATCACCTGGGTCTCCCCCTTCCAGCCCGGAACGGCAAAACAACTGGTGTTGGGCAGCCGTTCCGCCGAGTTCCCGACAAAAATAATCTCGCTTGAGAGGGCCTCAAGGGCGTTTTCTAGAATATTTCTAAGTTCGGCGGCATGCTGCCAGCTCCCGGCCTCCAGATCGCGTTGCGCGGCCTCGGCCGCGGCACCGAACCCGGCGATGCCCACCAGGTTCTCGGTGCCCGAACGCCGGCCCATCTCCTGCCCGCCGCCGCGGATGCGCGGCGCCACGTCCAGGCCCTGACGCAGCACCAGCGCGCCGATCCCCTTCGGCCCGCCCAGCTTGTGCGCCGAGACCAGCGCCATCTCCGCTCCGGTCCAGTTGAACGCCAGCGGCAGCTTGCCGAAGCCCTGCGTCATGTCCGTCACCGCCAGCCCCGCGGGCAGAGGCTGGATCACGCCGGTCTCGGAATTGGCCAGTTGCAACACGCTGCGCGCGGGTTCCGCCACCGTCACGAGGCCCGCCCCATCGACCGGCAGGACCGGGTCCACCCAGGCCGCCACCGCGTCATGTTCCACATTCGCGCCCAGCAGCCCGCGCCCCGCGCAGGCCAGCGCCGCCGCCTCGGTGGCCCCGGAGGTGAACACGATATCCGCCCCCTCGGCCCCCAGCGCCGCCGCCACTTGGGCGCGCGCCTTCTCCATCAGCGCGCGCGCCGCGCGCCCCTCCGCATGCACCGAGGAGGGGTTGCCGACCACCTCCATGGCCTCGCGCATCGCCGCTTTCGCCTCGGGGCGCAGCGGCGCGGTGGCGTTCCAGTCGAGGTAGGCGCGCCTCATCGCGCCGGCTCCTTCTTCTTGGTCCTGATATCCTCGGGGAGGCGCCCGGCAGGGCACCCGGGACAAGACCCCTTCCCGTGACTCACCCTCCGGCGGCAGGTCCGGGTCACGGGGCCTCGTCCACGACGGCGAAGATCTGTGGCACCGCGGGACAAGGCGCCAGGTCGTTCTCCACCACGTCCGACAGGCGCGTCTGGTGCAGGAAGACATAGACATGGGCGCTCAGCCCTTCCCACAGCCGGTTGGTCAGCGACTGCGCGCGCGAGCCCGACAGCCCGCCCGTAGCGCCCGCGCCCTTGTGCATAGCGTCCACCGTTTCGTCCACCGCCGACAGCACGTCCACCACCTTGATGTCGGTGGCCGGCCGTGCCAGCCGGTAGCCGCCGCCGGGGCCGCGCGCCGACTCCACCAGCCCGGCCCGGCGCAGCTTGACGAAAAGCTGCTCCAGATAGGGCAGCGAAATATCCTGCCGGCGCGAGATGTCGCCCAGCGAGACCAGCGCCCCCGGTGGCTGCAAGGCGATATCGGCAAGCGCCACCATCGCGTATCGTCCCTTGGTGCTGAGTTTCATCGCTCCAGCAGTCCTGCCAATATTGACCTCTTCCGCCACACAGCTTAACTGACCTGTCAGCCCGTCCGCCCGGATGGAATTAGAATCCTTCTAAGGACTGCAAGCGATTTCGTCAAGAATTCGCCTGCGCCAAGGAGCCCGTAAACGGAGCCCGCTCGCCCATGCCCGAGGTCATCTTTCCCGGACCCGAAGGCCGCCTCGAAGGCCGCTACCACCCCCAGAAGGAACGCGACGCCCCGATCGCCATCGTGCTGCACCCGCATCCGCAATTCGGCGGCACGATGAACAACAAGGTCGTCTACAACCTGCACTACGCCTTCTACAACATGGGCTTCACCGTCCTGCGGTTCAATTTCCGCGGCGTCGGCCGATCCCAGGGCGAATACGACCAGGGTATCGGCGAGCTCTCGGATGCCGCCTCGGCGCTGGATTACCTGCAGTCGATGAACGCCAATTCCAAGCATTGCTGGGTCGCGGGCTTCTCCTTCGGGGCCTGGATCGGGATGCAACTGCTGATGCGCCGCCCCGAGATCACGGGTTTCGTCTCGGTCAGCCCGCCGGCCAACATGTACGATTTCTCCTTCCTCGCGCCCTGCCCCTCCTCCGGGCTGATCATCAACGGCACCGCCGATCGCGTGGCCCCCCCCTCCGACACGACCACCCTGGTCTCCAAGTTGCAGGAACAGAAGGGCATCACCGTGACCCATACCGAACTGGAGGGTGCGGGCCATTTCTTCGAGGGGCCTCACATGGACGAGATGATCGGCGAGGTCACGGGCTACGTGAAGCGCCGCCTGACGGAAAGCACGCGCTGATGGGCATCATCGAGGACCTGGCCGACAAGCTGGCGGAGGACACGCTGGATGCCGCCGACCGGATCGGCGACGAGAAGCTGGTGGATGCCGTCTCGGCCGCGCTTGGGGTGTCCTCGCCAACGGTGCAGGAGGCGTTCATGACCTCCGTCCGGGTCCGCAGCGCGGAGCGCCGCGCCCGGCGGGTGCTGGAACAGCGCGTGGCGGCCGCGCTCGAGGCCGCGCGGGCTCATCCCGGCGATGGCGCTCCGACTCCGGCGCCCGGCGCCGACAGCCCCGCGGCCCGGGGCTGAGGCCGCGCGCGCGGGCCGGGCGTCAGGAGGCGCCGGCCCCGGAGCGCGCCTCCTTTTCCTTCCGAACCACCTTTTCGGCCAGATCGCGCGCGATGGCGAAGGCGCCGCGGATCAGGTCCTTTTCCGTCCGCCAGTCGCGGCGCACCACGATCTTGTTGTCCTTCACCTTGGCCAGCCCGTCCTGGTCCTTGATGAATTCCACCAGCCCGGCCGGGTTGGCGAACTTGTCGTTGTGGAACTGGATCGTCGCGCCGCGCGGCCCGGCATCCAGCTTGGCGATGCCCGCCCGCTTGCACATGGCCTTGATCCGCACCACCAGCAGCAGCGTGTTCACCTCGCGCGGCAGCTTGCCGAAACGGTCGATCAGCTCGGCCGCGAAGCCTTCCAGCTCCACCTTGGTGGTCAGCCCCGACAGCCGGCGATAGAGCCCCAGCCGCACGTCGAGGTCCGGCACGTAATCCTCGGGGATCAGCACCGGCACGCCCAGGTTGATCTGCGGTGCCCATTGCTCGTCGGCCTCGGACAGGCCCTCCATCTGGCCCGAACGGATCTTGGCGATCGCCTCCTCCAGCATGGACTGGTAGAGTTCGTATCCCACGTCGCGCATCTGGCCGGATTGCTCCTCGCCCAGAAGGTTGCCCGCGCCGCGGATGTCGAGATCCTGGCTGGCCAGGGTGAAACCCGCGCCCAGCGTGTCGAGGCTGCCCAGCACCTTCAGCCGCTTCTCGGCGCCCGGGGTCAGCGGCACGCGCGGCTTGGTCGTCAGGTAGGCATAGGCCCGCGTCTTGGAGCGGCCCACCCGCCCCCGGATCTGGTAGAGCTGCGCCAGCCCGAACATGTCCGCCCGGTGCACGATCATCGTGTTGGCGGTAGGGATGTCGAGGCCCGATTCCACGATGGTGGTGGCCAGCAGCACGTCATACTTGCCGTCGTAGAAGGCGTTCATCCGGTCGTCGAGCTCTCCGGCGGCCATCTGGCCATGCGCCACGACGTAGGACACCTCCGGCACCTGCTCCTTCAGGAATGTCTCGATCTCCGGCAGGTCCGAGATTCGCGGCACCACGTAGAAGCTCTGCCCGCCGCGGTAATGCTCGCGCAACAGCGCCTCGCGCACGGTCACCGCGTCGAACTCGCTCACATAGGTGCGGATCGCCAGCCGGTCCACCGGCGGGGTGCCGATGATCGACAGGTCGCGCACGCCCGACAGCGACAGTTGCAGCGTGCGCGGAATCGGCGTGGCGGTGAGCGTCAGCACATGCACATCGGAGCGCAGCGCCTTGAGCCGCTCCTTGTGCGCGACGCCGAAATGCTGCTCCTCGTCGATCACCAGCAGGCCGAGATTGGCGAATTTAACGCCCTTGGCCAGCAGCGCATGGGTGCCGACCACGATATCCACCGTGCCCCTGGCCATCCCCTCGCGGGTGGCAGCCGCCTCCTTGGCGGGCACGAAGCGCGACAGCGACCGCACCTCCAGCGGAAAGCCGCGGAACCGCTCGCGGAAGCCCTGCGCATGCTGGCGCGCCAGCAGCGTGGTGGGCGCGATCACCGCCACCTGCACCCCGGACATGGCCGCGACGAAGGCGGCGCGCATGGCCACCTCGGTCTTGCCGAATCCCACGTCGCCGCAGATCAGCCGGTCCATCGGCTGGCCCGATGTCATGTCCTCCAGCACCGCCTCGATGGCGCCCAGCTGGTCGTCCGTTTCCTGGTAGGGGAAACGGGCGCAGAACTCCTCCCAGGCATGCGGGGGCGGGTCGAGGATCGGCGCCTTGCGCAGCGCGCGCTCGGCCGCCACGCGGATCAGCCGGTCGGCCATCTCGCGGATGCGCTCCTTGAGGCGGGCCTTCTTGGCCTGCCAGGCGCCGCCGCCCAGCTTGTCCAGCAGCCCCTCCTCGTGGCCGTAGCGGCTGAGCAGTTCGATATTCTCCACCGGCAGGTAGAGCCGCGCGCCCTCGGCATATTCGAGGTTGAGGCATTCATGCGCCGCACCGGCCGCGCTGATGACCTCCAGCCCGTGATAACGGCCGATGCCGTGATCGACGTGAACCACCAGATCGCCCGGGCTGAGCGATTGAGCTTCGGTCAGGAAGTTCTCGGCCCGCTTGCGTTTCTTCGGTGCGCGGATCAGCCTGTCGCCCAGCACGTCCTGTTCGGAGATCACCGTGAGGCGTCCCTCGCCGAACGGCCCCTCGAAGCCATGCTCGAGCGCCCAGACCGCCAGGTGCAGCCCGCGCTTGCCGATGCGGGTGGCGTCGGTGACGGGGATGGTCTCGGACAGGCCCTCATCCTCGATCAGACCCGAAAGCCGCTCGCGCGCGCCCTTGGAATAGGAGGCGACGAGCACCGGACCATCTTCGAGTTTCGCACGAATATGACCGGCCAACGCTTCGAAAAGGTTGGTGTTCTCACTCTGACGTTCGGGCGCGAAATTTCGCCCGATGCGCCCGCCCGCATCGATCACGCCGGGTCCGGACGCGCGCGGCAGGGCCGAGAACTGCAACACACGGCGCCCCGCCAGCGCCGCATCCAGCCCCGCCTCGTCGAGATAGAGCAGCCCGGGCGGGATCGGCTTGTAGACCGTGTCCATCCGGCCTTTCTGCTGCATCGCCTCGCGCCTTGTGTCGTACTGGTCGGCGATGCCGTCCCAGCGCGCGAGATGCGCCGGGCGGATCTGGTCATCCATCGTCACCGAGGCGCCGGGCAGGTAATCGAACAGCGTCTCCAGCCGCTCGTGAAAGAGCGGCAGCCAATGCTCGGCGCCCTGGTGCTTGCGCCCGGCGCTGACCGCCTCGTAAAGCGGGTCGTCGCTGCCGGCGGTGCCGAACTCGATGCGGTAATTCTGCCGGAAGCGCAGGATCGCCGCCTCGTCCAGGATCACCTCCGAGACCGGCGCAAGCTCCACCGCGTCCAGCTTTTCCGTGGTGCGCTGGCTGGCCGGATCGAAGCGCCGCGCCCCGTCCAGCATGTCGCCGAACAGGTCCAGCCGCACCGGGCCGCCCTCGCCCGGCGGATAGATGTCGATGATACCGCCGCGAATCGCGTAATCGCCCGGCTCGGTCACCGTGGGCGCCTGCGAAAAACCCATACGCACCAGAAAGTTGCGGAGCGCTTCTTCATTGACGCGGCCGCCCACCCGGGCGGTGAAGGCGGCATCGCGCAGCACCTCGCGCGCAGGCACCCGCTGGGTGGCGGCGCCCATCGTCGTCAGCAGCACGAAGCTCGAGGGCATCTGGTGCACCAGCGCTGCCAGCGTGGCCATCCGCGCGGCCGATATGTCGGGATTGGGCGAGACCCGGTCATAGGGCAAGCAATCCCAGGCCGGAAACCGCAGGACCGGCATGTCGGGCGCGAAGAAGCGCAGCGCCGCCTCGGTGGCGGCCAGCCGCTTGTCATCGCGCGCGATATGCAGCACCGGGCTGCCCGCCCGCGCCACCTCGTTCAGGATCAGCCTTGCGTCGAAGCCTTCGGGGGCACCACCCACGGTGATGTTTTGCGCGTCGCTCATGCCGGGAAACCTGTCGTCCGCTTGCGTGAATTCAATAGTTCAGCACGCCGGCGGAGAGATTCTGATACATCCCCCACAGCGCGGTGACGAAGATCGAGACCATCCCGATCGCCTGTGTGGAGATCCGCAGCAGCTTGAGCCGGCGATAGAGATCCGGGCCCGCCTCTTCGCGGGTGCGGATCAGTCGGGCAGAGCGGATGCTCAGGCCCCAGACAAGGCTCAGGGGAAAGCCCAGCAGAAACAGCGCCTGCGCGAATTCGACCCGGTACCAGAAGCCCAGCACCAGCAGCGTGGTGAGCATGAAACACAGGATCCCCAGCAGCCATAGCCCCGCCACGCCGGAGATATAGAGCAGCCGGTTGGCGTTGATCCGCACCAGGTCGTGCAGATCCACCTCGGCCTGGCCGCCCCGGCGCCGGGCGCGCGTGACCATGTCATAGGGAACGCCCATGACCCAGTGGCTGGCCGTGGACCAGACCACCGCCAATGCGATCCAGAACCACAGGTTCGAAAAGGACCGCATGTCGATGACTTCGAAGACCGTGCGATAGAGATCCAACGCTTCCCCCACGGGCGTGATCGGCGCGACGACCTACCTAGCGCCGCTTGCCGGGAATGCCCATAGGCCGCGTGACGAGCGCGCGCAACCGGGGCATGCGGGCCACGGTCCTGGAACCGGGCCCGGAACCGGGGGCCCGGAAGGGTCGTTGTCCGTGCATGCGGTAAACCCGCTTCAAGCGAAAGGAGGACTCATGACGAGGTCAGCCCTACGCGGCGATTTCGAGAGCCGCGACACCTATTCCACGCGTGGCGCCGACCCCGAACGCTGGATCGACCGGCAGGATCCCGTGCTCTGGTCGAACTGGAGCCCCGAATCCCCGCTGACCCGCGCGCAGGCCGAGGCCTTCGATCGCGACGGTTTCCTCGTGCTTCACGGTTTCTTCGAACCGGAGGAAATCGACGCGTTGATCGACGTCTCCGCCCGCCTGCGTGCCGGGGGCCAGACGCTCCGGCGCGAGGACGTGGTGACGGAGCCCGGCTCGGACGAGGTGCGCACCATCTTCCGGCTGGAAGACCAAGACCCGCTGATGAACCGGCTGGGCCGCGACCGCCGGCTGGCGGGCATCGCGCGTTTCCTGCTGGGCGACGATGTCTACATCCACCAGTCGCGGCTCAACTACAAACCGGGCTTCACCGGCAAGGAATTCTACTGGCATTCCGATTTCGAGACCTGGCATGCGGAGGACGGCATGCCGCGCATGCGCGCGGTCTCGGCCTCGCTTCTGCTGGCGGACAACAGCGCCCAGAACGGCGCGCTGATGCTGATGCCGGGCTCGCAGCGCACGTTCGTGAGTTGCCACGGCGAGACCCCGCCCGAGAACCACCGCGCCTCGCTCAAGGCGCAGAAGGTGGGCACGCCCTCGCGGGACAGCCTCGCCCGGCTGGCCGAGGCGTACGGCATAACCAGCGCCGAAGGGCCGGCGGGCACGCTGATCCTGTTCGATTGCAACACGATGCACGGCTCGAACAGCAATATCACGCCTTTCCCGCGCTCGAACGCCTTCTTCGTCTACAACGCGGTATCGAACATGCTGGAGGCGCCCTTCGCCGCGCCGATGCCCCGGCCGGAATTCCTGGCCCGGCGCAAGGACGTGCGGCCGCTGGAACTGGCGAAGGGCTTCCTGGTCTGACACGGTAGGGGCGCGCCGGTCAGGGGGCTGGACATGTCCGTCCCCCCGGTGCATCCCAAGGGCATCCCGAGGATCAAACCGCAGGTGCCCGCGATGCAGCCCGTTCAGGCCCCCTTTCCCGCCACCCGTTTCCGCCGCGTCCGCCGGACGGCCGCCACCCGCGCGCTGACCCGCGAACACACGCTGACGGTGGATGACCTGATCTGGCCCGTCTTCCTGCGCGACGGCGAGGGGGTGGAGGAAGAGATCCCCTCCATGCCCGGTGTCTACCGCCGCAGCGTGGACCGGGTGGCCGAGGCCGCGGCCGAGGCGGCCGCGCTTGGCATTCCGGCGATCTGCCTGTTTCCCTACACCGATCCCGCGAAGAAGACGAAGGACTGTGCCGAGGCCTGGAATCCCGAGAACCTGTCGAACCGCGCCACACGCGCGATCAAGCAGGCCGCCCCCGGGCTCGCGGTGATGACCGACGTGGCGCTCGATCCCTACAATATCGACGGGCATGACGGCTTCGTGCGCGCCTCGGACGGCTATGTCGTGAACGACAAGACGGTGGAGGCGCTGGTGAAACAGGCGCTGAGCCAGGCCGAGGCGGGCGCCGACATCATCGGCCCCTCGGACATGATGGATGGCCGCATCGGCGCGCTGCGCCACGCGCTGGAGGAGGCCGGGCATACCAACGTGATGCTGCTGAGCTATGCCGCGAAATACGCCTCCGCCTTCTACGGGCCGTTCCGCGATGCGGTGGGGGCCTCGGGGGCGCTCAAGGGCGACAAGAAGACCTACCAGATGGATCCCGGCAATACCGACGAGGCCATGCGCCTGATCGCGCGCGACCTGTCGGAGGGCGCGGATGCGGTGATGGTCAAGCCGGGGATGCCCTATCTGGACATCTGCCGGCGCGCCAAGGACAGTTTCGGCGCACCCACCTATGCCTACCAGGTCTCGGGCGAATACGCGATGATCCGCGCCGCCGCGCAGAACGGCTGGATCGACGGCGAGAAGGCGATGATGGAAAGCCTGCTGTGCTTCAAGCGGGCGGGCTGCGACGGCATCCTGACCTATTTCGCTCCCGAGGCAGCGCGGCTGCTGGCGGCGGGACGCTGAGGCGCTCAGGCGCCAATCGCGGGAAGCCGCCGAACCCCGTGCCGGAAAAGATGACAGGCGCGCAGGCGGGTAGTATACTGCTCCGCGACACGGCCCGGAAAAGAGGCCGGATCGGGCAAGGCAGTTTGAAACAGGCAGGATGCAATCCATGACAGTGACGAGCAGACGCATCTTCACAGCGGGCGCGCTATCGGCGCTCGCTCTCGCCGCAGGCTGCGGCAACGGGGTCGGCAGCAACGGGGCCGCCACGATCGACGCGCGCGTGGACGCCACACTTTCGCGCATGTATGCGGATTTCCCGAACACCCGGCAGCTGGCCGAGAAATCGACGGCCATGCTGGTGATGCCTCTGGTAACCGAGGCCGGCTTCGGGCTGGGCGGCGCCTACGGGCGTGGCGCGCTGCGGGTGAACGGGGTGACGGTGGACTATTATTCCTCCACCCGCGCCTCCGCCGGGTTGCAGATCGGGGCGCAGCAATACACCCATGTGCTGTTCTTCATGACCGAAGACGCGCTGGCCGAGTTCCGCCGCAGCAACGGTTGGGCCGCGGGCGCCGACGTGGAATACGTGTTCAACGACATCGGCGAGTCGCTCAAGGCCGAGACCACGACCACGCGCACGCCCGTGGTGGCGGTGGTGTTCGGGCAGGCCGGCCTGCGCGTCGGCGCGACGCTGGAAGGCACCAAGTATTCCCGCATCATTCCCTGAGACCGGCGGACGGCGGCCCCGCGGGGCCGCCCGGCTTGCCCCGGGGCGTCAGTTCAGACGCATCTCGCCCACCACGTTGCGCCATTCCCCGGGCGAAATCATCTTGCGATGGGTAAAGCGCACGGAATGCAGCGGGCCATCGATCTCTTCGCGCCAGAAGTCGATGAACCTGAACAACCTGGGATGATCCGGGGCGATATCGTAATCCTGCCAGACGAAGCTGTTGAGCACGTTGCGATAATCCGGCATGTGATAGAAGAACTCCGCCGTGGTCAGCCCATAGCCCCTGAGCATGAGTTCGGTTTCGGTTTCGGCCATGCGGCACCTCCCGTTCCTTGTTGGTAGGGGAATCATGCCCAAAAAGAATTACTTTTCAATAAAAACAGTATGTTATCAGCCATCCGCTGCGGCTGCCAAACTCCCGGTCAGTCGCCCATTGCACCCAATATCCGGCCTCTGATATAGTTTGAAACACAATATCTGGATGCATGGACAGGACGGGACGTCAAGTTGAACGAAACGCCGCAACCCCCTGATAATGAAGACGAAAAGAAGCGCATGCCCCATGCGGGGCCGGCGATTGACATCGTCGACGAGATGCGATCTTCCTATCTCGACTACGCGATGAGCGTGATCGTGGCGCGCGCGATCCCCGATTTGCGCGACGGCCTGAAACCTGTGCATCGCCGCATCCTCTACACGTTGTGGGAAAACGGGCAGACCAAGTCCAAGCCCTATCGCAAGTGCGCCACCGCAGTGGGCGACGTGATGGGCCGCTACCACCCGCACGGGGACTCCGCGGTCTATGACGCGCTGGTCCGGATGGCCCAGGACTTCTCCATGAGCCTGCCGCTGATCGACGGCCAGGGCAATTTCGGCTCGATGGACGGCGATCCGCCGGCCGCCTACCGCTATACCGAGAGCCGGCTGGAGAAATCCGCCGAGGCGCTGCTGGAGGACATCGAAAAGGACACGGTCGATTTCGTTCCGAACTACGCCAACGAGCGCACCGAGCCCACCGTCCTGCCCGCGCGCTACCCCAACATCCTGGTCAACGGCTCCGAGGGCATCGCCGTGGGCATGGCCACGCGCATCCCGCCGCACAACCTGGGCGAGGTGGCCGACGCGACGCTGGCCCTGATCGAGAACCCGGACCTGACCAGCGAACAGCTGATCGAGTATGTGCCCGCGCCCGATTTCCCCACCGGCGGCGTGATCCTGGGCCGTTCCGGCGCGCGCAAGGCCTATCTGGAAGGGCGCGGCAGCGTCATCATCCGGGCCAGGACCCGGGTGGAAGAGCTGCGCAAGGACCGTTTCGCCATCGTGGTGGACGAGATCCCCTACCAGGTGAACAAGGCCACGATGATCGAGAAGATCGCAGAGGCCGTGCGCGAGAAGAAGATCGAGGGCATCGCCCATGTCCAGGACGAATCCGACCGCGCCGGCGTGCGCGTCGTCATCGAGTTGAAGCGCGACGCCACCCCCGATGTGGTGCTGAACCAGCTCTGGCGGTTCTCGCCGATGCAGACCTCCTTCGGCTGCAACATGCTGGCGCTCAATGGCGGGCGGCCCGAGCAGCTGACGCTGCGCGCCTTCCTCACCGCCTTCCTGGCCTTCCGCGAGGAGGTGATCGCCCGGCGCACCGCCTACCTGCTGCGCAAGGCGCGCGAGCGCAGCCACATCCTGTGCGGCCTGGCGGTGGCGGTGTCGAACGTAGACGAGGTGGTTGCCACGATCCGCGGCTCGGCCGATGCCGCCGAGGCGCGCGAGAAGCTGATGACAAGGCGCTGGCCGGCCGGAGAGATCGCACCCTATATACGGCTGATCGACGATCCCTCCCACACGGTCAACGAGGACGGCACCTACAACCTGTCCGAGATCCAGGCCCGCGCCATCCTCGACCTGCGGCTGCAGCGCCTGACGCAGCTGGGCGTCAAGGAAGTGACGGACGAGCTGGAAGATCTCGCCGGCAAGATCAAGGATTACCTCGACATCCTGTCCTCGCGCGAGCGGATCATGGGCATCATCCGCGACGAGCTGATCGCGGTGAAGGACGAGTTCGCCGTGCCGCGCCGCACCGAGATCGTGGACTGGGCCGGCGACATGGAGGACGAAGACCTCATCGAGCGCGAGGACATGGTGGTCACGGTCACCCAGTCCGGCTACATCAAGCGCACGCCGCTGGGCGACTTCCGCGCGCAGCGTCGCGGCGGCAAGGGCCTGTCGGGCATGGCCACCAAGGATGACGACGTGGTGACCACGCTCTTCGTGGCCAACACCCATACCCAGCTGCTGTTCTTCACCACCGACGGGATGGTCTACAAGCTGAAGTGCTGGCGCCTGCCGCTGGGCGGACGCACCTCGAAGGGCAAGGCGATCGTCAACATCCTGCCGATTCCCACGGGCGTGTCGGTGGCCGCGATCATGCCGGTGGACCGTCCCGAGGACGAATGGCAGGACCTGCAGATCGTCTTCGCCACCTCCGCGGGCGACGTGCGGCGCAACGCGCTGTCGGATTTCACCAATGTCATGCGCAACGGCAAGATCGCAATGAAACTGCCCGAGGAGGTGGAACTGGTGAACGCGCGCATCGCTTCGGAAGAGGACGACGTGATGCTGGTGACCAATGCCGGCCGGGCAATCCGTTTCCGCACCACCGATGTGCGGATCTTCAAGGGGCGCGACTCGACCGGCGTGCGGGGGATACGTCTGCACAATGGCGACAAGGTCGTCTCGATGTCGGTGATCCGCCATTTCGAGGCGAACCCCGACGAGCGCGCCGCCTACCTCAAGATGCGCCGCCTGGTGGCGGGCGTCACCGAGGAGGCAGAGAGCGACGAGGAGGAGGGCAACGCCGATGCGGGCATCAGCCAGGACCGCTATGCCGAGATGTCGGCGGCGGAGAACCTGCTGCTCACTATCACCGCGGGCGGGCTGGGCAAGCTGAGTTCCAGCCACGACTACCCGGTGCGCGGCCGCGGCGGCCAGGGCGTGCAGGCGATCGACAAGGCGATGCGCGGCGGGCCGATCGTGGCCTGCTTCCCGGTGGAGATGGACGACCAGATCATGCTCGCCACCTCGCGCGGGCAATCGATCCGGGTGCCGGTGGAGGGGATCTCGTTCCGCTCGCGCAGCGCGGGTGGCGTGAAGGTCTTCGACACCCGCGAGGGCGAGGAGGTCGTCTCGGTCGCCTGGATCGCCGAGCAAGGCGACGAGGAGGACGGCGCCGAGGAGATCTGAGGCGCCGGGGGCACGCCCCGTGGACGGGGCGTGCAAGGATTTTCCGGGAAAATCCTTGGGGGCTCCGCCCCCGTCCGCCCCGCGGGGCGGACTCCCCCGCGATGGTAGATGCCGGAAGAAACCGGCTGTCAGCCCGTGGCGAGCGCGGTGAATTTCGTCTCGAGGTAGTCCAGCAACGGGGCCTCGGACGGGGGCACCCCGCAGGCGCGGGTGATGAGATCGGCCGGCTCCAGCAGTGCCCCGTGGACTTGCAGCCGGTCCCGCAGCCAGCCGGTGGCGGGGGCAAGATCGCCCCGTGCCAGATGGGTGTCGAGATCGGGCAGGTCGCGGCGCAGGGCCGCGTGCAGGCAGCCTGCGTAGAGATTGCCGAGGCTGTAGGTCGGAAAGTAACCGAAGAGCCCGACCGACCAATGGACGTCCTGCAGCACGCCCAGCGAGGCACGCGGCACGGCATAGCCGAAATCGCGCGCGAAACGGTCGTTCCACGCCGCTTCGAGATCGCGCACCGCGAGCCCGCCCGAGATGAGTGCCCGCTCCAGGTCGAAGCGCATCAGGACGTGGAGATTGTATTGCAACTCGTCCGCCTCGGTGCGGATGAAGCCGCGATGAACGCGGTTGACCGTGGCGTAGAACCTGTCCTCGTCGGGCACGCCGAAATCGCCGAAGGCGTCGCGCATTTCGCCGTAGAGCCAGCCGCAGAAGGCACGCGAGCGGCCGAGCTGGTTCTCGTAGAGCCTGCTCTGGCTTTCATGCACCCCCATCGAGGCGCCCTGCCCCGCGGGCGTGAGCGCCAGCGCCCGGTCCACGTTCTGTTCGTAGGCGGCGTGGCCGACCTCGTGGATCGTGGAATAGAGGCAGTTGAACGGGTCCGACGGATCGGTGCGGGTGGTGATGCGCACATCCGCCCCGCTGCCCGAGCTGAACGGGTGCACCGCCCGGTCGATCCGGCCGCGGCCCAGGTCGTAGCCGAAGGCCCGGGCCAGCCGTTCGGCCAGGGCCAGCTGCGCGGCGTCCTCGAACCTGCCCGCAAGCGCCGGGAGTTGCGGCGCGTCGAGCGCGGCGGCGCGCAGCGCCACCAGGCGGGGGCGCATCGCCTCGAACATGGCGGAAAGCTGGGCGCCGGTGGCGCCGGGCTCGTAGCCGTCGAGCAGCGCGTCGTAGACATCGCCGCCCCGGGCGAGCGCCGCCCCTTCTTCGCGGCGCAGGCCGACCACCTCTTCCAGCACCGGCGCGAAGGCGGTGAAATCATCCGCCGCGCGGGCCTCGGCCCATTGGCCCTGGGCGCGCGAGGTGACGCGGGCGATGGCCGCGGCAAGATCGGCCGGCACACGGGTCGCGCGCGCGTGCTCCCGCCGGATCAAGCGCAGCTGCGCCGCGCCCGTCGCATCGGGGGCCCTTGCCGTCTCCAGCCACTCGGCCAGGCGCGGATCGGTCCGGCGGGCGTGCAGCACATGCTCCATCGCGGCCATTTCCTCGGCACGCTGTTCGGCCGCGCCGCGCGGCATCACGGTTTCCTGGTCCCATCCCAGCCGTCCCGCCACCTGCGCAAGCGCCTGGGTCTCGCGCGCATGGGCCATCAGCGCCTCGAACGCAGTCATCGGGCGGCGCGGATCGATTGGGCGACCGGGTAATTGGCCAGGAACCGCGCCCGCAGGATCGCCACCCACAGCACCACCGCCCCGAACTGGTGCAGGATCGCCAGGTGCCAGGGCGAGGAATGCATCACGGTGACGATGCCCAGCACAACCTGCACCACCAGCACGGCCATCACCAGGTTGAACCCGAAGCGGACCGAGCCATGCGCCGCCTTGCGGGCGCGGATCCAGGCGAAGAGGCCGAACAGGAACAGCAGGTATCCCGCCATGCGGTGCATGAACTGCACCAGCCCGTCATCCTCGAAGAAGTTGCGCCAGAGCGGCTCGAGCTGGAACAGGTCCGGTGGCAGGAAGCCGCCCGCCATCAGCGGCCAGTCGATGTAATTGCGGCCCGCGTCGATTCCCGCCACCAGCGCGCCCAGCAGGATCTGCACGAAGGCCAGGTGCATCAGCCCGGTGCCCAGCCCCGCGAGACGCCCCTCGCGGGCGCGGCGGGCCTGCATCAGCTCGCGTTCCTCGCGGCTCAGCCGGAAGACATACCAGGCGATCAGCCCAAGGATCACGAAGGCCAGGCCCAGATGGATCGCCAGCCGGTAGCTCGCCACGTCGAGCATGGTTCCGGTAAGCCCCGAAGCCACCATCCACCAGCCGATCGCGCCCTGCAGGCCGCCCAGCACGCCCAGCAGGAACAGCCGGCCGGCCCAGCTGGGCGGCACCTTGCGCGCCAGCAGGAAGCCGAAGAAGCCCAGGGCCCAGACCAGGCCGATCACCCGGCCCAGCTGCCGGTGGCCCCATTCCCACCAGTAGATGACCTTGAATTCCTCGAGGCTCATGCCGCGGTTCTGCAACTGGTATTCCGGGATCTGGCGATATTTCTCGAACTCGCTGCTCCAGTCCTCGGCCGAGAACGGCGGCAGCGCGCCGGTGATCGGGCGCCACTCGGTGATCGACAGGCCCGAATCCGTGAGCCGGGTCAGCCCGCCCACGGCGATCATCAGCACGACCAGCGCGAAAAGCAGCATCAGCCAGATTCGCACCGCGCCGCGCGCCCCGCGCCGGCCAGCGTCGATCATGCCGGTGCGCGGCGCCTGATCGCGCGGGCTGCCGCTGTCCACCTCTTCGAAAATGCTGCGTTTTCCGCTCATGCCCCGCCTCCGAAAAACCCTGCCAAGGGTAGGTCGCCGCCCTGCCCGCTTCAAGCTATTCGCCGCGTTCCTTCCACCGGACCATCTGCCGCAGCATGCCGTGGAACACCTGCACATCGGCCCGGGTCAGCGGCATCCTGCTCCAGAGGTTGCGCAGGTTGCGGCGCATTCCCTCGGCCTTGTGCTCGGGAAAGAAGAACCCCGCCGCCTCCAGCCGGTCCTCGTAGTGATCGGCCAGTTTCTCGATCTCCAGCCCCGACGCGGGCTCCGCCTTGCCGTCCATGCGTTCGTGGACCACCCCGGCGGTCTGGCGGCGCCATTCATAGGCGGTCAGCAGAACGCATTGCGCGAGGTTCAGGCTGGGAAAATCCGGGTTCACCGGGACCGAGATGATGGCGTTGGCGCGCGCGATGTCATCATTCTCCAGCCCGGCGCGTTCCGGGCCGAACAGCACCGCCACCCGCTCGCCCGCCGCGATCTTCCCGGCGGCCATCGCCATGGCATGCTCGGGGCTGTAGACCGGGGTGGTCATGCCGCGCGGCCGGGCGGTGGTGGCGAAGGTGAAATGGCAATCGGCCAGCGCCCCGGCGGTGCTTTCGTGCAATTGCGCGGCATCCAGCAGCCGCCCCGCCCCGCTGGCCATGGCCACCGCTTTCGGGTTGGGCCAGCCGTCGCGCGGGTCCACAAGGCGCATCCGCTCGAGCCCGAAATTCCACATCGCGCGCGCGGCCGCGCCGATATTCTCGCCCATCTGGGGGCGGACCAGCACGAAGGCGGGCTGCGGGGGGATCATGGCGCTCCTTTCGCGGTGACGCCGCGTGATAGCCGGGCCCGGCCGCCGCATCAAGCCGGGGCATGGCCAAGCGCCGGCGGGCGCGCTATAGGGGCGCGAATGACAGCCGGAGCCTTCCCGATGGCCGAGACCGACCAGCCCCAGATCTACATCGTCACGCCGCCCGATTTCGAGCCCGAGCCCTTCGCCGAGCGGCTGGCCGCCGTGCTGGACGCCCGCGAGGTCGCCTGCGTGCGCCTGGCCCTGGCCACGCGCGACGAGGACAGGCTGGCGCGTGCCGCCGATGCGCTGCGCGAGACCTGCCATGCCCGCGACATCGCGCTGGTGGTGGCCGAGCATCTTCAGATGGTGCAGCCGCTGGGGCTCGACGGGCTGCACCTGACCGACGGCGCGCGTTCTGTCCGGGCCGCGCGCAAGGCACTGGGGCCGGATGCGATCGTTGGCGCCTTCTGCGGCGCCTCGCGTCACGAGGGCATGAACGCGGGCGAGGCCGGGGCCGATTACGTCAGTTTCGGCCCGGTGGGCGCCACGGCCCTGCTGGGCGATGGCACGGTGGCCGAGGACGAGCTGTTCCAGTGGTGGTCCGAGATGATCGAGGTGCCGGTGGTGGCCGAAGGCGCGCTGGACGCGGCAGCGGTGGCCCGGCTGGCGGGCGCCACGGATTTCTTCGGCATCGGCGAGGAGATATGGCGCTCGGAAGACCCGGTTGCCGCGCTCGCCGCCCTGCTGGCGCCGCTGGGCTGAAGGCGAATATCGGCCCGCAACAGGCTGATACCAGACGTTATTCGAGAACATTGCGATCCAGCAGCCCGGCCCGCACCTGCCCCTCCAGGTGACGGGCCAGCGCCTTGCGGTCGGCAAAGGCGTCCACCCGAACCGGCGGATGATACACCACCTCGACCCGGCCCTGCGGCGCGGTCGCCATGATCCGCAACAGGCTGGGCCCGAAATCCATCTCTCCCCACCAGCCGTAGAACCGCGGATCGCCGCCCTGCGGCGCGTGGTAGGCCAGGCTGATCGCCTGCATGTGCATCTCATGCTCCAGCCCGCGGCTGAAGAACGCCTCGAAAAGCGTTGTCTTGAAAGGAAGAACCCGTCGCCCATCGGTCGATGTTCCCTCGGGGAAGAACATCAGCTTGTGCCCCGCCAGCAGCCGGTCCTCGAAGACCTCTTTCTGGGCGCGGGCCTGCCGACGGTCGCGGGCGATGAACACCGTTCCGGTGGCCCGCGCCAGCCAGCCGATGCCCGCCCAGCCCGCCACCTCGGCCTTGGCGACGAAATAGATCCGCTTGGCGGCGTTCAGCACGAAGATGTCCAGCCAGGTGACGTGATTGGCCACCAGCCCGCCCATCTGCTGCATCGGGCGCCCGTGGACCTGGTAGCCCAGCCCCAGGATCGCCAGCGCCGCGCGGCACACCGCTTGCGTGATCCATGGCGTGACCGGACGGCGCAGCCCGAAGACCGGCCGCTCCACGAGACGCAGCAGCAACAGCACCGCAAGCCCGCCGAACACGGTCAGCGCCAGCACCGGCCCGCGCATCAGCACGAGCGCCCAACCCTTTGCTTTCATGGGTTTTTTATCGGGGTATGGCGCGCCTTCCCAGGTCTGGCTCACGCCCTGAGTCCCCCGGTATAGAGGCTTGTCTGGCGCGTGTTCATCCGCGCCGTATCCATCACCAGGCAGACATCGGTGGTGTTGAACGCATGATCGACGAAGGCGCCTTCGCCCACGCAACCGCCAAGCCGGAGATAGGCCTTGATGAGCGCGGGCACCGCCAGCATCGCGGCCCGCCGGTCCAGCGCGGCCTCCGGCACAAGGTCCATCCGCTGGAAGGCGCGCGAGCGCACCCGCAGGTCGGACGGCGCGAGATGGCGGTGATGCAGCAGCGACAGCGGCTGCGCCAGCGCCTGCAGGTCGGTGCCGTGAAAGCTCGCCACACCGAACAGCAGCTCGATCTCATGGGCCAGCACATATTCCGCCAGCCCCTTCCAGAGCTCGAACAGGGCCACCCCGCCCCGGTAGTCCGGATGCACGCAGGACCGGCCCAGTTCCAGCAGGCGCCGGCCGGTGGCACGCAGCGGCGCGAGGTCGTATTCGTCCTCGGAATAGAACTGCCCCGCGACCCTGGCCTGATCGTCCCGCAACAGCCGGTAGACACCGACGACATGATCCCCATTCGCCGTCGCACGGGCCTCGTCGATCAGCACAAGGTGGTCGAAGAAGGGATCGAAGCGGTCCCGTTCCAGCCGTGCGGCGTGATCCACCATCGGTCCACCGCCCCCCAGCTCGGCCACGAACACCTCGTAGCGAAGCCGTTGCGCGCTCAGCAGGTCGCGCTCTGAGCGGGCCAGGGCCACGCGGAACTGGGGCTCGGTTCGGGACATCCGTCTGCCGGAGAGGTGATCCATTGCTGGGGGTGTCTAGTGAAGCCCCCGCCCGTTGGCAACAGCGCCGGGCAGGTCGACGTCGCGGGGCCACCGCATTAACCTTTCGGTAACCGGAATCATTCCTCAATCGCGGGGATGAGCATGATGCGCGCCCCGTCAAGCACCACCTTGCCCTCTTCACGGAAGTTGACGGTGATGCGTCCGCCGATGTTGGATTGCACCTGCCCCACGCCCCATTCCGGACGGTCGGGGTGGCGCACCAGCATTCCGGGCTCCAGCAGGGAATTCAGATCGTTCATTGGGTCAACCGTTCAAGAGGGCCGTTCCGGTGCAGTCTAACCTCGATCTCGCGGCGCTGATAGGCTCGCGCATCTGCCACGACCTCATCAGCCCCATCGGGGCCATCGGCAACGGGCTGGAACTGCTCGCGATGGACGGCATGCGCCCCGCGACCCCGGAAATGGCGCTGATCTCCGAAAGCTGCGAGAATGCCAGCGCCCGGATCCGGCTGTTCCGGGTGGCCTTCGGCACCGGCGGCGAGGGGCAGATGATCTCTGCGGCGGAGGCGCGGGCCACGCTGGGGGGTTACCTTCAGGGCGGGCGACTGGAGGCACGGTGGGAGCCCGTCCAGGACCTGCCGCGCCGCGACGTGCAGCTGGCCTTTCTTGCGCTGATGTGTTTCGAGACCGCCATGCCGCTGGGCGGGGTGGTGCAGCTTGCCCATGACGGCGCGGGCTGGACGATCACCGGACAGGCCGCGCGGCTTAGGGCCGATCCGGCGCTCTGGCAGGGGCTGGCACTGCCGCGGGGCCCGGACGGCGTGACGCCCGCGCAGGTGCAATTCGCCCTTCTGCCGATCCTCGCGGCCGACCTGGGCAGGCCCATCGCCGTCGAGCTCGGCGAGGACAGGCTGGTTCTGCGGATCTGACGGCGCGGCTCAGGGCCGCACCGTGCCATCGCCCTCCACGAGATACTTGAAGCTGGTCAGCTGCTCTGCCCCGACCGGGCCGCGCGCATGCATCTTGCCGGTGGCGATGCCGATCTCCGCGCCCATGCCGAACTCGCCGCCATCGGCGAACTGGGTCGAGGCGTTGCGCATCAGGATCGCGCTGTCAAGCCGCTGGAAGAACCGATCCGCCGTGGCGTCGTCCTCGGTGAGGATGCAATCGGTATGCTGCGAGCCGTAGCGCCGGATATGGGCAATCGCGCCGTCGACGTCGTCGACCACCTTCGCGGCTATGTCCATGTCGAGATATTCGCGGCCCCAGTCCGCCTCGGTGGCGGGCAGCGTGCCCGGAATGCGTTGCAACGCCTCGTCCGCATGCACGCGCACGCCCGCCTCGATCAGCGCGCGGATCACGCCCTGCCCGATCGTGTCCACCGCGCCGCGGTGGATCAGCAGGCATTCGGCGGCGCCGCAGATCCCCGTGCGGCGGGTCTTGGCGTTGCGGACGACCTTCAGCGCCTTCACCGGGTCGGCGGCAGCGTCGATATAGATGTGAACGATCCCCTCCAGGTGCGCGAAGACCGGCACCCGCGCCTCGCGCTGCACCAGCCCGACCAGCCCCTTGCCGCCGCGCGGCACGATCACGTCGATATGGTCGGTCATCGCAAGCATTGCCGACACCGCCGCGCGGTCGCGGGTGGGTACCAACTGGATCGCGTCCTCGGGCAAGCCGGCCGCGCGCAGCCCGTCCAGCAGGCAGGCATGGATCGCGCGCGAGGAATGAAAGCTCTCCGAGCCGCCGCGCAGGATCACCGCATTGCCCGCCTTGAGGCAGAGCGCCCCGGCATCGGCGGTCACGTTGGGCCGCGATTCGTAGATCACCCCGACCACGCCCAGCGGTGTGCGCACCCGGCGGATATGCAGGCCCGACGGCCGGTCCCATTCCGCCATCACCTGGCCCACCGGGTCATCCTGCGCGGCTACCGTGCGCAGCCCCTCGGCAATGCCCGCGATGCGCGCCTCGTCCAGCATCAGCCGGTCCAGCATGGCGGGGCTCAGGCCCTTCTCGCGGCCATAGGCCATGTCCTCGGCATTGGCGGCGATGATCTCGGCACGGCGGGCCCGCACCGCGTCGGCGGCGGCCTCGAGCACGGCGCGCTTGGCCTCGGCCGGGGCAAAGGCCAGCTCTGCCGCGGCGGCGCGCGCGCGCTGCCCGATCTCTTCCATCATGGCGGGGATGTTCTCGAGGTCTTTCATGCCGGGCTCTCCTCGTCGGTCGGAAACAGTATAGCAGGCAGGTCCGTCACAACGCCATGTCGTCGCGGTGGATGAGCGCCGAACGGCCGGGATAGCCCAGCACCGCCTCGATCTCGTCCGAGCGGCGGCCCGCGATGGCGCGGGCCTCCTCGGCGGTGTAGCGGCTGAGCCCCTGCCCCAGCCGGTGCCGGCCCGCGGCGATGACCACCGGATCGCCCCGCCCGAAACGGCCGGTGACGGCAGTCACGCCCGCGGGCAGCAGGCTTTTTCCGCTCGCCAGCGCCTTCGCCGCGCCCGCATCCACCACGATCTCGCCCTGGGGCTTCATCGCGGCGATCCAGCGCTTGCGGGCCGAGGCCGGATCGAGCTGCGGGGTGAACCAGGTGGCCGGCGCGCCCTGCTCCAGCGCGCGTAGCGGATGGGCGCGCGCGCCCTCGGTGATCGCCAGCGCGCAGCCGGCGGCGGTGGCGGTGCGCGCCGCCATCAGCTTGGTCTTCATCCCGCCCTTGGACAGGCCCGAGCCCGCATCGCCCGCCATCGCCTCGATCTCGGGAGTGATTTCCTCGATCACGTCATAGCGGCGGGCCTGCGGGTCGGCGGCGGGATTGGCGGAATAGAACCCGTCCACATCCGACAAGAGGACGAGTTGATCGGCCCCCACCGTCACCGCCACCTGCGCCGCGAGGCGATCATTGTCGCCATAGCGGATCTCGTCGGTGGCGACGGTGTCGTTCTCGTTCACGATCGGCACCACGCCGAAGCCCAGCAGCGTGCCCAGCGTGGCGCGCGAATTGAGATAGCGGCGCCGGTCCGCGCTGTCCTCCAGCGTCACAAGCACCTGCGCCGTGGTCAGCCCGTGGGGCGCCAGCGCCTCCTCGTAGGCGCGCGCCAGGCGGATCTGGCCCACGGCGGCGGCGGCCTGGCTCTGCTCCAGGGGCAGAACGGTGGGCGGCAGGCGCAGCACCCCGCGCCCCAGCGCGATCGAGCCGGAGGAGACCAGGATCACGTCGGTGCCCCGCGCCTTGAGCGCGGCCACGTCCAGCGCCAGCGTCGCCAGCCAGTCCGAGCGCAGCGCGCCGGTGGTGCGATCCACCAGCAGCGCCGAACCGATCTTGACCACCAGCCGCCGCGCGTCGCTCAGGGCCGCCACGGCGCGTCCTCCTCGTCCTCCGCGCGCTCGGCGGCGCGGGCCGCGTCGATCTCGGATTTCAGCGCGCGCAGCACCTCCGTCAGCCCCTCGCCGCTGATGCCCGACAATTCGAACACCCGCGCGCCACAGGCCTCTTGCAGCGCGGCACGGGCGGCGGCGCGGACCTCGGGCTCCAGCGCGTCCACCTTGTTGAGCGCGGTGACCCGGGGCTTGTCGGCCAGGTGGCCGCCATAGGCCTCGAGCTCGCCGATGATGGTGCGCCAGTCCTCGGCCACCGTCTCTGAGGTGCCGTCGACCAGGTGCAACAGCACCGCGCAGCGCTCCACATGGCCCAGGAACCTGTCGCCGATGCCCTTGCCCTCATGCGCGCCCTCGATCAGTCCCGGAATGTCCGCGATCACGAATTCGGTCCCGTCCACGCCCACCACACCCAGGTTCGGGTGCAGCGTGGTGAAGGGGTAATCCGCGATCTTGGGCCGCGCGTTCGAGGTGGCCGCGAGGAAGGTGGACTTGCCGGCATTGGGCAGGCCCAGCAGCCCGGCATCGGCGATCAGCTTGAGCCGCAGCCACAGCGTACGCTCCACCCCCTCCTGGCCGGAATTGGCCCGGCGCGGGGCCTGGTTTGTCGAGGTCTTGAAATGCAGGTTGCCCCAGCCGCCATTGCCGCCCTTGGCCAGCAGCACCCGCTGGCCCGCAACCGTCAGGTCGGCGATCACCGTCTCCTCGTCCTCGTCGAGGATCTCGGTGCCCACGGGCACGCGCAGCACGATATCGTCGCCGTCCTTGCCGGTGCGTTGCCGTCCCATGCCCTGCTGGCCGTTCTTCGCGAAGAAGTGCTGCTGGTAGCGGAAGTCGATCAGGGTATTCAGCCCGTCCATGGCCTCGGCCCAGACATCGCCGCCCCGGCCGCCATCGCCCCCGTCGGGGCCGCCATATTCCACGAATTTCTCGCGCCGGAAGCTGACCGCGCCGTTGCCGCCCGCACCGGAGCGGACATGCACTTTCGCGAGGTCCAGGAATTTCATCGTCGGGTCCTTCGGAGGCGCGCGGCGCGGGGCCTGCGCGGGGTCAGTCGAGCGAGCGCGAATAGGTCCAGGTCGGCACCTTTGCCGCGCGCGCCACGGAATAGCTTTCGGCGTCGCCCAGGTAGATGAAGCCGCAATTCGTCAGCACCCGTGCCGAGGCCGGGTTGTCCTGGAACACCGAGGCGAACATCGCCGCGTTGCCGAGCGGATTGGCCTCTACCAGGGCGCGCACGGCCTCCTGGGCCAAACCGGTGTTCCAGAACGGTGGCGCGATCCAGTAGCCGATTTCGGACTGGTTGCGATCCATCGCCGTCAGTCCGATCACGCCCATCAGTTCGGGGCCTTCTGCACGCGTGCCGTCGATCGCCCAGACATCCTCGATGCGGTCGGGCGCCTGCGCGCGGGCGATGAAGGCCTCGGTGGTGCCGGGCGGCAGCGGATGCGGGATCGAGCGGGTCATGCGCGCGACGCGCTCGTCCCCGGAATACAACTCGACCAACCCCTGATCCGAGCGGCGCAACGGGCGCAACTCGAACCGCTCGGCGGTCACGAGGGGTTGGGGCCGGCTCGCCTTGACATTCATCACATCCTCCCCGGCGCGCACCGCGCGCCTGAAAACCGAAAGGGGACCGGCCAACCGGCCGATCCCCAAAGCCCTGATCCACGGGGCCTAGAACGGCCTTACTCTGCGGCCTCCGCCACGGGCAGGACCGACACGAAGGTACGGCCCTTGAAGCCCTTGCGGAAGGTCACGCGGCCCTCGACCTTGGCGAAGATCGTGTGATCCCTGCCCTGGCCCACGCCTTCGCCCGGCCACCACTTGTTGCCGCGCTGACGCAGGATGATGTTGCCCGGAATGGCGACCTGGCCGCCATAGAGTTTCACGCCGAGACGGCGGCCCGCGGAGTCGCGCCCGTTGCGCGAGGAACCGCCTGCTTTCTTGTGTGCCATGCGTCGTTACTCCTGTTCTGCGGCCAGCGTCTTGGCCTGTTCGATCCAGCCTTCGCGCTCGATCCGGCCCTTGAACGACAGTTTCTCGTCCATGGCGGCCACGTCGGCCTCGGTCCAGGCGGCGATCTGGGCGAAGGTGGCCACGCCCGCGGCATGCAACTTCTCTTCCAGCTTGGGGCCGACGCCCGACAGCCGCTTCAGGTCGTCCGCGTCGGCCGGAGCGGCGGCGGGCGCCGCCTCCGCCTTGGGCGCCGCGGCGGGTTTCGCGGATGTTTCGGCCGTCGCCGCGGCGGGCGCGGAGGCCCTGGGCGCAGAGCCCGCGCCGATGGCGGCCTTCACGCCGCTGGCATCCGCGCCGCTCTCGAGGATCTCGGTGATCCGCAGCAGCGTCAGTTGCTGACGATGGCCCTTGGTCCGCTTGGAGCTGTGCTTGCGGCGGCGGCGGACGTAGTGGATGACCTTGTCGCCCTTGACCTGGTCGATGACCTCGGCCTGCACGGCGGCACCGGACACCAGCGGCGTGCCGATCACCGTCGTGTCGCCGCCGAGCATCAGAATCTCGTTGAACTGAACTTTCTCGCCGGCATCGGCCGCCAGTTTCTCGACCTGCAGGGTATCGCCGGAGGCGACCTTGTACTGCTTGCCGCCCGTCTTGAGGACCGCGAACATCGCTGTTTCCTTCCCATTAACCGCGTCCTTCGGCCCCCCGCGATGCGGGGCGTTCGGGGTCTGCGGACCCGCCTGGGACAGCGCGCCCCATCCGGAGCGTCGTTGAAACGAAACCGGACGTGGCTTTTTGGCCCCGTCCGGTGTGCGGCTTATGCTGTCTCGGCCAGGCGATGTCAAGCGCCGTGCCGGGACCGGACGAGAACCCGCCTCACAGCTCCTCGGACTGCATTTCCCGCGCGACGGCAAGCCCCAGCGCGTAGGAAATCTCCGCATACATCCGGTCGAACCCGGCGAAGAGCGCCCGGTTCATCGCACGGCCCTCCGGCGTCATCGACAAGGCGACATAGGCCTCCAGCGCGGCGTCCTCCAGCGGCCCGTAGGCCAGCAGCAGGAAACCGTAGAGCCATTCGCGGGTGTCGCCCCGGGTCTCGTCCTCCTGGCTCCAGACATCGTCGAGCATCTCGGCCTCGCTCATCTCCAGCGCGCCGCCCTGCACGAGGCCCCGATAGAAACTGTAGTTGGAGTTGAGCGCCCCCACCACATTCGCCTCGATCAGGTCATTGGCGTCCACGAACCGCTCGACCAGCGCCAGCCGGTCATCCCCCTCGCCCACGCGTTGCAGGTAATCCGCCCGCGCGGCGTCCTCGACCGAGTCCTCCATCATGGCGCGCCGCGCGCTGACCTCCAGTTCCACGATGCGCCGGCCCTCGGCGCTGTCGAAGAACGCCACGAGTGGCGCGAGGTCCGTGTCGCCGATCTCGGCGTCGAATCCCTGCCGAACCGTCTGCTCCATCAGCGAGCGGTCATAGATTCGCGCCACCGTCGAGGACCAGCCGCCCGACGTCCCGCCGGGCAGCATGTCGGCGGCGAGATCGGCGCCGTAGTCCAGCCCCTCCTCCTGCATCACCTCGATCATGCGGGGCATGCCCACCAGGTCGAGCAGGCGATCGGCGGCGTCCTGCGCTGCGGCGGGCGCCGCCAGAGCAAGGCAAAGCGTCAGGGCGATTGGACGCAGAAACATGGACTCTCCTTCAGGCGGGCCTCTCGGCCTGCGGCCACCCTAAGCCGCGACGCACGGTTTTCCAAGTGACGGACGCTTTCGGGACGGCTGGAAATTCCCTTGCGCATTTCCTGTGCCAAGACGGCTTGCAACCCCCGCGCCAACCGTCTAAATGCCTCCTCCAGACCCCCGCGGAGAGGTGCCGGAGTGGTCGAACGGGGCGGTCTCGAAAACCGTTGACCCTTCACGGGGTCCCAGGGTTCGAATCCCTGTCTCTCCGCCACTTTACCTTCACGCCCTTGTTTCATTTGAAAAAATGAAACAAGCTGTCGCCTCGGTCCACCTTGAAGGCCATCCCGCAAGGTGGCTCCTGCCCTTCGAGCATACCGGTTGCCGGAGGCAAATTGGTTTGACCGCTCCTGGCCTCGCCGGCAGTTCCGACAATGCCTCTATTTTGCCGCCCGGGACTTCCAGCCACATGTGCCTGAACGATGAAGGCCCGGGGGCGCATACCCAGGCCCGTCGCGGCATCCTCGAGAAACCTTCGCTTGCTACCCCTCGCGCAGCCTGAAGCGCTGCACCTTGCCGGTGGCCGTCTTGGGCAAGCCATCGGTGAAGACCACCCGGCGCGGATACTTGTAGGGCGCGATCGTGGCCTTCACGAAATCCTGCAGCATTTTGACCGTGGCCTCGTCCGCCGCGACCCCGTCGGCCAGCACCACATGGGCCTCCACGATCTGTCCGCGGTCCGGGTCGGGCGCCCCCACCACGGCGCATTCCATCACCAGCTCATGCGCCAGCAGCGCCGCCTCCACCTCGGGACCGGCGATGTTGTAACCGGACGAGATGATCATGTCGTCATTGCGCGCGGCGAAGTGGAAATACCCCTCCTCGTCCTGCATGAAGGTGTCGCCGGTGATGTTCCAGCCGCCCTGCACGTAGTCGCGCTGCCGCCGATCGGCGAGGTAGCGGCAGCCCGTCGGTCCCTTCACCGCCAGCCGACCCGGCGTGCCGCGCGGCACCTCGTTCATCGCGTCATCCACGATCCTCGCCTCGTAACCCGTGACCGGGAAGCCGGTGCAGGCGGGCTTGGCATCGCCCAGCCGGTTCGAGATGAAGATATGCAGCATCTCGGTGGCGCCGATCCCGTCCAGCATGGGCTTGCCGGTGCGGCGCATCCAGTCCTCGAAGACCGGGCCGGGCAGTGTCTCGCCGGCCGAGACCGCGCAGCGCAGCGAGGACAGGTCCGCCCCGTCCTCCATCGCGCGCAGCATGGCCAGGTAGGCGGTGGGCGCGGTGAAGCAGATCGTGGCGCGGTAGCGCTGGATGATCTCGATGAGGTTGGGCGGCGAGGCCGTCTCCAGCAGCGCGGCCGCCGCGCCGAAACGCAGCGGGAAGACGGCAAGCCCCCCCAGCCCGAAGGTGAAGGCCAGCGGCGGCGAACCCACGAAGATGTCGTCGGGCGTGACCTTCAGCACCTCCTTCGCATAGCCATCCGCTATGATCAGGATGTCTCGGTGGAAATGCATCGTGGCCTTGGGCTGACCCGTGGTGCCCGAGGTGAAGCCAAGAAGCGCCACGTCGTCGCGCCCGGTCCTGACCGCCTCGAAATGTACCGGCTTGTCCAGCGCGGCCCGGTCCAGCTCGGCATCGTGGTTGGCGGTACCGTCGAAGCCCACCACCGTCTCCAGCGTGCGGGAATCCTTGGCGCAGGTCACCATGTCGTCCATCAAGCGGGTGTCGCAGAGCGCCAGGCTCACCTCGGCCTTGTCCACGATCTGGCCCAGCTCGCCCGCCCGCAGCATCGGCATGGTGTTCACCACCACCGCGCCGGCCTTGGTCGCCGCCAGCCAGCAGGCCACCATGGCTGGATTGTTGGCCGAGCGGATCAGCACCCTGTGGCCAGGCCGCACGCCGTAATCCTCCACCAGCGCGCGGGCCATGCGGTTGGTCCAGTCGGTGAGTTCCTTGTAAGTGCGGCGGCGGCCGTTGCCGATCAGGGCGGTGCGATCTCCGAAACCCTTTTCCACCATTCTGTCAGTGAGTTCGACGCCGATATTCAACCATTCCGGATAGTCGAACCCGTCGAGCCGCAGCTCGGGCCATTCCTCGGCGGGCGGAAGGTTGTCGCGGGCAAAGCTGTCCTCGTGGCCCGACGGCCCCAGGTCCATGGCGCTCATCTCGTCTGTCTCCCTGTCTGGCCTCGCGCGTCCCGGCCCATGCTCAGCCCATGGTCTGGCGCGCGATGATGATTTTCTGAACGTCGCTGGCGCCCTCGTAGATGCGCAGCGCCCGGATCTCGCGGTAGAGGCTTTCGACCACCTCGCCCGATTTCACGCCATCCCCGCCATGCAGCTGCACCGCCGCGTCGATGACCTTCTGCGCGGTCTCGGTGGCGTGCAGCTTGGCCATGGCCGCCTCGCGGCTGACCCGGGCGGCGCCCATGTCCTTGGTCCAGGCGGCGCGGTAGACCAGCAGGGCCGAGGCATCGATCCCCAGCGCCATGTCGGCGACATGGCCCTGCACCATCTGGAGCTCGGCCAGCTTCTGCCCGCCCACCTCGCGGCTCGACACCCGCGCCAGCGCCTCGTCCAGGGCGCGCCGGGCAAAGCCGAGCGCCGCCGCGCCCACCGTGGCCCGGAACACGTCGAGCACCGACATGGCGATGGCGAAACCCCGCCCGCCCTCGCCGATCATGGCCTCGGCGGGCAGCTTGACCCCCTCGAACGAAAGCCGCGCCAGGGGGTGCGGCGCGATCACCTCCAGCCGCTCGGCCACGCGCAGCCCCGGCGTGTCGGCGGGCACCAGGAAGGCCGACAGCCCCTTGGCCCCCGGCGCCTCGCCGGTGCGGGCGAAGACCACGTAGACATCCGCGATCCCGCCATTGGAGATCCAGGTCTTCTCGCCGTCGAGCACCCAGCCGTTGCCCTCGGCGCGCGCGGTCATGGCGGTGTTGGCCACGTCCGAGCCCGAGGCGGGTTCGGTCAGCGCAAAGGCCGCGATCGCCTGCCCCGCCCGTGTCCGCTCCAGCCAGGCGCGCTGGCCTTGCGTGCCGAAGAGCGACACCGCGCCCATGCCGAGCCCCTGCATGGCGAAGGCGAAATCGGCCAGCCCGTCATGGCGCGCCAGCGTCTCGCGGATCAGGCAGAGCGCGCGCACGTCGAGCCGCTCGCCCTCGCCCGCCCCGGAATGCCGCAGGAAACCGGCCGCCCCGAGATCCGCCACCAGCGCCCTGCAGGCGGCATCCACATCGGAATGATCCGCCGGCAGGTTGGCGGCGCACCACAGGTCAAGGGCCTCTGCCAACTCGCGGTGATGCGGCTCGAAGAACGGCCACTGCAGAAAGCTGCGATCGGGCATTCACGCCTCCCCTTGTCTTCTTCCCGGTCCGGACATCCCGGCGCGAGGCGAAAAATCTTCCACGAAGATTTTTCCCAAGTTCCTTCCTTGAAGGAACTTGTTCCCTCAGTCGCCCTCGAAGACCGGCTTTTCCTTCTTCACGAACGCGTTGTAGGCGCGCTCGAAATCCCTTGTCTGCATGCAGATCGCCTGGGCCTGGGCCTCGGCCTCGATCGCCTGGTCAAGGCTCATGTTCCATTCCTGGTTGAGCTGCGTCTTGGTGATCCCGTGCGCGAAGGTCGGCCCCGCCGCGAGCCGCCCGGCGAGCTTCAGCGCCTCCGCCTCCAGCACGTCCGGCGCGTGCAGCGCGTTGAAGAAGCCCCAGGCATGGCCCTCCTCGGCGGACATCGCCCGCCCGGTATAGAGCAGCTCCGCCGCCCGGCCCTGGCCGATGATCCGGGGCAGCATCGCGCAGGCCCCCATGTCGCAGCCCGCAAGCCCCACGCGGGTGAACAGGAACGCCGTCCGCGCATCGGGCGTGCCCAGCCGCAAGTCCGAGGCCATCGCCACGATGGCGCCCGCGCCCACGCAGATGCCGTCCACCGCCGCGATGATCGGCTTGCCGCAATGGATCATCGCCTTCACGAGATCGCCGGTCATCCGGGTGAAGGCCAGCAGGCCCTTCATGTCCATCTTCGTGAGCGGGCCGATGATGTCGTGCACATCCCCGCCCGAGCAGAAATTGCCCTCGTTCGAGGCGAAGACCACGACGTCCACGTCATCGGCATAGACCAGCGCGCGGAACGTGTCGCGCAGCTCGGCATAGCTTTCGAAGGTCAGCGGGTTCTTGCGATCCGGGCGGTCGAGCCGCACCGTGGCGATGCGGTCCGCCACGGACCAGTGGAAATGCTGCGGCGCGAGGCCGGCCATCTGCGTCATGTGTCCCTCTCTCCTATCCGCGACAGGAGCCGGACCAGGATGTCCAGCTCGTCCTCGTCGAAATCCGCCAGCAGCGCATCCACCCAGGCCTCGTGCCGCTCGGCCATCTCGGCGAAACGCGCCCGGCCCTCGTCGGTCAGGCGCACCCGCATGGCGCGGCGGTCGCCCTCGACGCGGATGCGCTCCACCATGCCCTCGCCCACCAGCCGCTCGATGATCCCGGTGACGTTGCCGTTGGAAACCTTCAGCATGCTCGACAGGTCCGACATGCGCAGCCCGTCGGGCTTGCGCGCCAGCGCCGCCAGCACGTCGAAACGCGGCAGGGTGGATTCGTAGGTTTCGCGCATCTTCTCGCGCAGCCGCGATTCCATGTGCCGGTTGGCATGCAGCAGCCGCAGCCACAGGCGCAGCCGCTGCTTGGACAGCGGCGCCATGGCGCTGGCCGCCTCCTCCGCCCTGCCGGGCGTCTTCGGCCGGGGCGCCGTCGGTGTCATGTCTCGCCTCCCGAGATCGAGATCGCCTGTCCCGTCACCCCTTCGGAGCCCGGGCCGCAGAGCCAGAGCGCCGCCGCACTGACCTCCGCGGGCGCGATCAGCCGCTTCTGCGGGCTGTTGCGGGCCAGGCTCGCACGGGCATCATCGGCGGACATGCCGGTCTTGTCCATGATGTTGGCCACGCTGCGGTCGGTCATCTCGGTCTCGAGGAACCCGGGACAGAGCGCGTTGACGGTGATGCCGGTCTTCGCGGCCTCCAGCGCAACCGCGCGCACCAAACCCACCACCCCGTGCTTCGCCGCCGTGTAGGCCGAGACATAGGGATAGCCCTTGAGCCCCGCGGTGGAGGCCACCGCGATCAGCCGCCCCCAGCCCGCGCCCTTGAGGCGCCGGTGCCCCTCGCGCAGCGTGTAGAAGACGCCGGTGAGGTTCACCGCGATCATCTTGTCCCAGATCTCGTCCGAAGTGCGGTCGAAGGGCGCGCTTTCGGCGGCGCCCGCATTGGCGACGACGATGTCGCAGGGCCCCGTGGCCTCGAACATCGCCGAGACCGAAGCCGGGTCGGTCACGTCGCAGGGCACGGCATGGATGACGGGGCTGTCCCCCGCCACCTCTTCCAGCGCCTCGGCGCGGCGCCCCGAGATCCAGACCGTCGCGCCCTGGGCGGCAAAGCGGCGCGCGAGATCCGCCCCGAGACCGGAGCCTCCTCCCGTGACCAGCGCGGTCCTGCCCTCCAGGATCATGCCCGGATCCCGATGCCTTCGCCACGCTCGGCCAGCCGCACAAGCTGCGCCTGCCCGTTGAGATAGGGATCGGGCCATTTCTCCTCGGTGTCGCCCAGGGCCGCCGCGGCGTGCAGCGTCCAGTAGGGATCCGCGAGATGCGGCCGCGCCAGGCACACCAGGTCCGCCCGGCCCGCCATCAGGATCGAGTTGACGTGATCGGGCTCGTAGATGTTGCCCACCGCCATCGTCGGCATCTTCAGCTCGTTGCGGATCTTGTCCGAGAACGGGGTCTGGAACATCCGGCCATAGATCGGCCGCGCGCCCTTGACGGTCTGGCCCGCCGAGACGTCGATGATGTCGGCGCCCGCGTCGCGGAACATCTCGGCGATCCGGATCGCCTCTTCGCCGTCCACACCGCCCTCGGCCCAATCCGTGGCCGAGATCCGCACCGAGATGGGCTTGTCCGCGGGCCAGGCCGCGCGCATGGCGCGGAACACCTCCAGCGGATAGCGCATCCGGTTCTCGAGGCTGCCGCCATATTCGTCCTCGCGGACGTTCGACAGCGGCGAGATGAAGGACGACAGCAGGTAGCCATGCGCCGCGTGCAGCTCGACCATGTCGAAGCCGCAGCGCGCCGCCATCTCGGTGGCCGCCACGAACTGGTCCCTGACCATGTCCATGTCCGCGCGGTCCATCTCGCGGGGCACCTGGTTCTCGTCGGACCACGGGATGGGGCTAGCGGAGATCAGCGGCCAGTTGTCCGCGGCCAGCGGCGCGTCCATCTTCTCCCAGCCCAGCTGGGTCGAGCCCTTGCGCCCGGCATGGCCGATCTGCATGGCGATCTTCGCATCCGTCTCGGCATGGACGAAATCCACCAGCCGCGCCCATTGCGCCTCGTGCTCGGGGGCGTAGAGGCCCGGGCAGCCCGGGGTGATCCGGCCCTCGGAGCTCACGCAGGTCATTTCGGTGTAGACCAGCCCCGCGCCGCCCTTGGCACGCTCGGCGTAATGCACGAAATGCCAGTCGGTCGGGCAGCCGTCCACCGCCTTGTATTGCGCCATGGGCGACACGACCACGCGATTCTTCAGCCGCATGTCGCGCAGCTGGAAGGGCGCGAACATCGGCGCGCGGTGGCTGCCCGCATTGCCCGCCTGCTTCTGGAACCACTCCTCGGCCTCGCGCAGCCACGCGGGATCGCGCAGGCGCAGGTTCTCGTGGCTGATGCGCTGGCTGCGGGTGAGCAGCGAATAGTTGAACTGCACCGGATCGAAATCGAGATAGCGCTCGACCTCCTCGAACCATTCCAGGCTGTTGCGCGCGGCCGATTGCAGGCGCAGCACCTCGAGCCGGCGCTCGGCCTGGTAGCGCTCGAAGGCGGCTTCCATCGTGGGCTCGGAATGGAGGAACTCGGCCAGCGCGATGGCGCTGTCCACCGCAAGCCGGGTGCCCGACCCGATCGAGAAATGCCCCGTGGCCGCCGCATCGCCCATCAGAACCACGTTCTCGTGGTGCCACTTCTCGCAGATCACGCGGGGGAAGTTCATCCACACCGCCGAGCCGCGCAGATGCGACGCGTTGGAGATCAGCTCGTGCCCGTCCAGGTGGTCCTTGAAGATCTCGGTGCAGGTGGCGACGGTTTCCTCCTTGGACATGTGCTCGAAGCCCCACTTGTCCCAGGTCTCCTGCGTGCATTCCACGATGAAGGTCGCGGTGTCGTCGTCGAACTGGTAGGCGTGCGACCACAGCCAGCCATGATCGGTCTTCTCGAAGATGAAGGTGAAGGCGTCGTCGAATTTCTGATGCGTGCCCAGCCAGATGAACTTGCAAAGCCGCATGTCGATATCGGGGCGGAAGACGTCCTCGTATTCGGTGCGCACGGCGGAGTTGATGCCGTCGCAGGCGACAACCAGATCGTATTCCTTTCGATATTCCTCGGCCGACTTGAACTCGGTCTGGAACTGCAGGTCCACGCCCAGCTCGCGCGCGCGTTCCTGGAGCAGGATCAACAGCTTCTTGCGCCCGATCCCGGCGAAACCATGCCCGCCCGAGGAGATCCGGGTGTCGTCCTTCACCACTGCGATGTCGTCCCAATACGCGAAGCTGGAACGAATCGCCTCGGCGCTTTTCGGATCGTTGCGCTCCATCTTGCCGAGCGCGTCGTCGGACAGCACGACGCCCCAGCCGAACGTGTCGTTGGCGCGATTGCGCTCGAGCACGGTGATTTCGTGGGACGGGTCGCGCAGCTTCATGCTGATTGCGAAGTAAAGGCCCGCTGGGCCGCCGCCGAGACAGATGATCTTCATTTGGTCCTCCGGGTGGCTGGACACTGTCGGCGGCAAGGTTGGCACCGGCAGAGTCATATTTCAAGCTTAAAGTTTTAGCCTTGAAATATGACGCGGCAAGGGTCAGAGTGAGCTTGTCACAAAGGAGGGTCGCATGGCTACGATCACGGTGCAGCCGGAGGGCTGGAAACAGGCGAAGGGATACGCCAACGGCATGGTCGCCGAAGGCCGGGTGCTGTTCGTCGGCGGACAGATCGGCTGGAACGCGGACCAGGTGTTCGAGCATCACGACTTCATCGGCCAGACGGCGCAGGCGCTGCGCAACGTGGCGGCGGTGGTCGAGGCCGCCGGCGGCAAGATCGAGGATATCGCCCGGCTCACCTGGTATGTGACCGACAAGCAGGTCTATCTCGCGCATCAGAAAGAGGTGGGCCACGCCTATCGCGAAGTGATGGGCTATCACTTCCCGGCCATGACGATGGTCGTGGTGGCGGGCCTCGTCGAAGACGAGGCCCTGGTCGAGATCGAGGCCACTGCCGTCCTGTCCTGACAGGTCTGCCCGCCCGCGCCCCTAAGACGCGAACAGAAAATCCGTGGCGTCGATCAGGCCGGCTGCGTCGGTCAGTGTGACCAGGTTGCCGAAGCCGTCGGCAACCTGCGCATCCGCGCCCAGGTCGCTGACCGTCAGCGCGGCGAAATCGGCAATGCCCGTGTGTCCGGAGAAATCCAGCAGGTCCACCCCGTCGGCGAAATCGGCCACGGTGTCCTGTCCGAACCCGTCCGTGAAACGGAACGTGTCGGCGCCCAGGTTTCCGGTCAGGTAATCGTCGCCGGCGCCGCCCTCCAGCACATTGTCGCCGTTGTCGCCGTTCAGCCGATCGTCGAAACGCGAGCCTTGCAGGTTCTCGATACCTTCCCAGGTGTCGCCGATGGCATGGCTGCCGGCCCCGCCGCCGTTGTAGCCGGTCAGGAGCGAGACGTTCACGAACCCGCCCGACCGGGCATAGACCGCCCAGTCCTGGCCATCGCCGCCCTCCAGTGTGTCGGCGCCGCCCATGCCCTCCAGCCGGTTGCTGCCCGCATCCCCGGTGAGCGTGTCACCGAACCGCGAGCCCGCGAGATTCTCGATGCTGTCGAACATGTCGCCCAAGGCATCCGCGCCCGCCGTGGCCCCGGTGCCGAGATCCACCAGCACCGCCTCGTCCGCGTCGGCATAGTCGGCGGTATCGCTGCCCGCGCCGCCCTCCAGCACGTCCGCGCCGCCCCGCCCGCGCAGGATGTCGTCGCCCTCCCCGCCCCGCAGGAGGTTGTCGCCATCGTCGCCCGACAGCCTGTCGGCGAAGGCCGACCCCTCGAAGCCCTGGATCTGCTGCCAGGTATCTCCCATTGCGTGGCTGCCCGGCCCACCGCCGGCGAATCCCGTCTCAAGCGACACGTTCACCCAGTTGCCGGACCGGCCATAGGCGGCCAGATCGACCCCCTGGTTGCCGTTCAGGTCATCCGCCCCGCCCATCCCTTCGAGCACGTTGTCGCCCGCGTCGCCGATGAGGTCGTCATCGAAGCGCGACCCGGCTAGATTCTCGATGCTGTCGAACACATCGCCCGCCGCGTCCTCGCCATGCGTCGTCCCGAGCGAGAGATCGACCGCCACCGCCTCGTCCGCGTCGGCATAGTCGACGGTATCGCTGCCCGGGCCGCCCTCCAGCACGTCTGCGCCGCCGCGCCCGCGCAGGATGTCGTCGCCCTCCCCGCCCCGCAGGAGGTTGTCGCCATCGTCGCCGTTCAAACGGTCGTCGAAGGCGGAGCCCGTGACGTCCTCGATATTCTGCCAGACGTCGCCCAGGGCGTGGCTGCCGCGGCCTCCGCCGGCGAACCCCGTCTCCAGCGACACGTTCACCCAGCCGCGAGACCCCTCGTAGGAGGCGACGTCGACGCCGGCCGCCCCTTCGAGCGTATCCGCACCGGCCCGCCCCTCCAGGATGTCGTCACCGCGCCCGCCATAAAGAAGGTTCGCGCCCGCATTGCCGACGAGCCTGTCCGCGGCGTCCCCGGCGATCGCGTGCTCGATGCTGCCGGCAAAGCCCATCGTGAGCGGCGTGCCCGCGATCTCGCCCGTCGCGCCCGGGTTCAGGTCGATCGTGCTGCCGGTGGTGACCGCGGCGGCGTTCAGCGTGTCGGTTCCGCCCGAGTCGTCGAGCGTACGGCGTCCCTCCTGCCCGCTGCCCGCGTATTGGGCGAATTCGTCGGTATAGACATGGCGGTCATCCCCCGAGCTGCGCCCGCCCGTGTCCGGTGCCGCCCGGCCCTGAAGCTCCAGCGACCAGCCGTCCCAAGTGCCTTCAAAGCCGTTCGCGCGGGTATCCTGCACCTCCAGCGTCCATGTGCCCGCTGCCAGCTCGCCCCGGAAGCCTGCCGCGCCGAGCGGAAAACCGGCACCGGGGTAAGGGAAGATGTAGTTTGTGTTCTGATACAGCAGGATGTCCGCGTTGTTCTGCGCCAGGGGGATCACCGTCCCGGAGGGCGAAGCGAGGGTCATCACCAGATCACCGCTGTTGGGATGCTCGGCGTCGATGCGGACCGCCACCTGCTCCACGAACATGTCGGCGTCGATGTCGATGGTGGAGGCGTCGCCGGTCTCATCGGCAAGCTCCACCTCCAGCCCGGTCACCTCCCCCCCGGAACGCGACAGGTTGTCCGAGGTGCGCGCCTCGGTGCCATCGAGGAACCAGGTCTCGGCCAGGCGCACGGCGGCGGTGGCATCGACCAGCCCGTAGCCCTGGTCGATCGTCCATGTGGCCCCGCCGCCGTTCCAGTCATGGGCGGAATTGGTCAGGCCGGGCCCGAAATTCTGGTCCAGTCTCGACAGGTTGGCCGAGGCGGCAAGGATATCCTGAACGTCGCGCCAGCCCAGGCCCGGGTTGGCCTCCAGCATCAGCGCGACCACGCCCGACAGGATCGGGGCGGCGGCCGAGGTGCCGTTGAACCGTTCGGTATAACCCGGTTCCAGGTCGCCATAGCCGGTGGTGACGATGTTGCCCGGAATATCGGCGCCGGGCGAAGAGATCAGGATCGGCGCACCGGCGCTGGAATAGGACGAGGTCTCGCCCCGGTCGTTCACCGCCGCGACCACGATGGTTTCCGGCAGGTTGTGCGGGATCTGCCCGTTGGGCCAGCGCGCGCCGGTGCTGTCGTTGCGCGTGTTTCCGGCGGAATAGACATGGATCACGCCCAGACCGTCCCGGCCCGTTTCCACGCTGTAGATCGCCTGCTCGACAACGACAGGATCTTGCGAATTGAACGAGCCGATGAAGCCCCAGCTGTTGTTGACCACGTCAATGCCAGCATCCGCCGAGTGGGTCAGGCCGGCATCCACCGGCAGCGATCCGAATAAGTCGATTCCGGTCAACGTGGCCCCGTGGGCCACGCCGGTCACGCCGATGTCGTTATAGGCGCCGGCGATCAGCCCCGCGACGGCCGTTGCGTGGTTCACGTCGGCCGTGTTCGATCCGATTTCGAGATAGTCATCGTCATCGAGATCCTTCGCCGCATCATAGCGCAGTGCGAGATCCGGGTGGTCGGGATCGAGCGTGGCTTCCTGCACCGCCACGGTGACGCCGCGCCCGGTATACTCCTCCCACAGGCTGCCCAGATTGATGTCGATCCCAGGTGTTCCACCGCTCTGGCCGGTATTGTCCAGGTGCCACTGCATGTCGCGGTAGGGGTCGAAGACGCCCGCGCCGCTACCGCCGTCATCATCCAGAATGGTGGCGACGAAGGGGTCCGCCACCGCGGACAGCCCCGGCGTGACCGGGGTGAGCACAAGCCGGAACTCCTCGTCCGCCTCGGGCAGCAGGTCGCCCGCGATATCGACGCTGACCGAACTGTCCCGCTGCCCGGCGGCAAAGCGCACCTGGCCATGGGGCAAGACGGAGCCCGGGAAATCGTCGGCATCGGCGCTCACAGGCACGATATGCCAATCCACCACCGCCTCGGCGGAGATGTCGCCGCGCCGTTCCAGCCGCGTCCAGTAGGTCGTCGTATCGCGGTTGCCCTCTCCCAGCGCGCCGGAATAGAACCGGAAGCCCACGCCGGGATCGCTGTCACGGATCAGGCTGTCGCCCGCCAGCGTCTCGATCCGGGTCTCCGGGTTGCCGCCCGAAAGCTCCACCCGGAACGTCTCGTCACGCTCGTAGTCGGTATCGTTGACCACGGGCACGACGAACGATCGTGCGCCCCCCTCCCCGGCCGCGAAATCGACGGTTCCCGAGGGATAGACGCCGCCCGCGAAATCCTCCGGATCGGCCGGGCTGTCGCCCACGGGCACGACCTGCCAGGTGAAGCTCTCGGCCGCGTCGAGATCCCCCTCGCGGATCACGTCGAAGACGGGCACGGGCGTCAGCGGGTCCTCGGGCGTGCCGCCGCCTTCCACATCCTCTTCCGAAAAACTGGCGGGCGAGACATGATCGAAGGTCACCGAGGTGTCGTCGTTCACGATGGTGACAATGGCGTTCGCATTGTTCTGCGAGGTGCCGGGGTTGGCCCCGACGGCATCCAACAGGAACTGCTCGTCGGCCTCGGTCCGCAGATCGCCCTGCACCTCGACCGTCACGTAATGCGGTCCGCCGTCGTCAACCTCGAAATCCACCGTGGGGTTCAACAGGGACCCGCCGACCAGGTCGTTCCCGTCGATCGGGTTGGACCCGCTGGGCCGGGTATAGAACGTGACCGTCTCGGCCTGCTCCAGGCTGCCGGTGCGGGTGATCTCGAAGGTGACGGGATTGGCGCCGGCGTCGCCCTCGGGCACGTTCGTCTCCAGCGCGGTGATGACCACTACGGTGGAATCGTCGTTCTCGATGGTCGCCTCGGCGGCGGCGTTGTCGATCACCGTGCCGGCATTGTCGCTGGTGGCCGTGATCCGGAACGTCTCGGACGCTTCCGTAAGGGTATCCCCCGCCACCGAAACCAAGATCGTCTCCGCCGTCTCTCCGGCGGCAAAGGTGAAAACGCCCGAAGGCAGCACGCCATCGAGGAAATCCGATGCGGTGGCGGGGCTGCTGCCGGTGCCCTCGACCGTCCAGCTCACCGTCTCCTCGCCCAGTTCCCCGCTGCGGGCGAAGTCGACGGCATAGATGGTGACGTCGGAATTACCTTCCGGCTGCGCGGCCGGATCGATGCTGACCGTGAGCTGCGTGGTGTCGTCCGACAGAATGGTCGCGACGTTGTCGACCTCGTTCGGCGTGCTGGCGATGTTGAAATCCGTGGCCACGAGCCGGAACTGCTCGTCCGGCTCGAACAGGGTGTCGCCCTGCACTTCCACCTCGACCCGTTTGGCGGCGCCGTCGCCGGGAGCGAACTCGACCGTGTAGCTCGGCAGGGCGCCGCCCGCGAAATCCTCGGCCGTGGCGGAATTGCTGCCGTGGCCGATCACCGCGAGCGTCACGGTTTCGGCCAGCGCGATGCTGCCGCTGCGCGTGACGTCATAGGTGAAAACGGTCGTGCCGCTGTCGCCCTCGGCCTGCGTGACATCCACACCCTCGACCCGGATCGTCACCAGATCGTCATTGACGATCGTCGAATCGATCTGACTGCGCGGACCGGCGACAAGACCGTCGCTCACCACCACGCGGAACCCCTCGGACGCCTCTGGGAAAACATCCCCCAGAACCGGAACCTCGATGAGCTGCTGCGTCTCGCCCGGCCCGAATAAGATGGCGCCCGAGGGCAGCTCGTCACCGAAGAAATCCTCGGCATCCGCGGGCGTCGGGCTGCGCGGCTCCACCTGCCAGAACACCGTCTCGGGCAACTCGACCAAACCACCGCGCGTGACGGAATAGGTATGCACGGTTGCCCCGGAATCACCTTCCTGCGCCGGTGCGCTCAGATAATCAAGATCGATGGTGGTGGGCATGGCAGCACCTCCTCAGGCTGAGCAACTCGACCGCTTTCCGCCGTTCCGGTCCCAGGATCGCAAGAACTGAGCCCAGGCTAGTTGGGCTCGAATTCCCAGACATTTCCCGAACATTAACAACTTTAGTTAATCAATATGCACAACTCTAGGGATTCGTGCAAAGACACCTCGGCCGCCGCCCCCATGGGATTCCCGAAGGCCGCTCCGCGCGACCTGCCGGGCGCGCTCCGCCTGTGGCCGTCTCGCGCCCGGCCGCCACGGCGCCCAACGCTCTCCGGGCGATCCGGTCGAGAGAACTGATCGCGGCCGGCGATGATGACGTTGCGTCAAAATGACAGCCGGCATCCCTTTTCCGCAGTCCGGACGCGAACCGAACGGTTGCGAGGAGAAGCCAAGAAGAATAAATACGGAGGACTATGCTTGAGATACGGATTGGTGCGCGTGCATCGCATTCGCACACCGTCCGATTTGCCGGTCAATGAAAAGTAGACGAGGTGCGCATATGGGATTTGCAAGCAGTCTGTCGATCGAGAATGCCATTCTCAGTGAAATGGACGAGGCCGCGATACAGAAGCTGCGCACGGCTTGCATGACCGGTTTCATCGACATCGTCCGCACAACGAAGATTGAAAGTTGGCGCGCACAGGCGTCACGGTATCTTACCAGCGCACCATTCGGTGCCGAGGGCGTGATCCTGGCCGCCAAGACGATCAGCGACCTTGCCGGGATTCCCAAGCTGGACCCTTCGGCATTCACCTTCGACGGAAGTGATCCCGACTGGTCCAAGGTCGCCATCGCGCTTCGCGATCATGGGCTTGCGGTCGTGACCAACTATCTTCCCCCGGCTGCGTTGGGGGAAGCGGTGGCGAAAACCACCGAGTTCGCCGACCTGATCACCCCACTCTATGACGAGCGGGTGAATGTCGAGAGGGATACATGGATCTTCCGGGGCGATCCGTCTTCGTCAGACCTGAAATCCTATCAGGATTTTGCCGCCAGCCCGAAAACCCTGGTCACCGCTCGTCGCAATTCCCTGGATTATGGCGTCATCGACGCGTTCAATATCGACAAGTATGATACGAGCCTTCATGGCTTGGCCGAAACTTTCATCCGCCGGCCCGAGATCCGGAACGCGTTCAATGCCGCATATGGCGGGACCTTCGCGGAATCGAACCTGAACCTCTACATCAACGAGAACAAGGAATCTGGAGGCACCTACAGAATGCGGGACTTCCACAAGGATGGAATGCGCATGGTCAAGTCCTTCATATACCTGACGGATTGTCCCGATGAACGGTTCGGCCCCTATACCGTGGTGCCGAACACGCACAAACCCGGGGTATTTCACACCTTCAACAAACAAATAAACGCCATGATGGGATGGCACCAAGGCGAACTGAGAATCGTGGACCGCGACCGCGCGATCCCCTGCACCGGACTGGCAGGCACCCTGATCCTGTCATCGCAGGCCGGGGCCCATCGCGGGATCGTACAGCAGGAAGGCTATGGCAGACGGCTGCTGACGCAATCCTACTTCGCGAAGGAAGGCGCACGAGCCAATATCGCCAAAGCCCGGACGCCAGAGCCCCCTCCGAAGGCTTTCCAGAAAGATGAACCTGAAAGACGTCGCAGTTTGCTGTCGCGCTTCCTGAAGGCGTCCTGATCGTTCTCCTCGTTGCACGGAAGGCGTGCCGCGCGACCGGGCGCGCGGGCCCGTTCCGACAGCGCCTGACATGCCGGTCATGATGCGCAACCGGAGGCCTCGCGCGCGGCGGCCACGAAATTCAGCAGCGCCCGTGCCCGGTTCGTCCGCTTCCAGGCCAGTACCGTCTCGCTGACGAAACGGGGATCCTCGATCGGCCGCGCCTCCAGCCCTGGCGGCAGCGCGCGGACCAGGCTCTCGGGATAGATCGTCACCCCCACTCCCCGCGCCACCAGCCCGCTGATCGCCAGCGTGTTGGACGCCTCCAGCTCCGGGCGCGGAGCAAGGCCCAGCGGCGTGAACAGCTCGTCAAGCCAGAAGCGGAACTCGCCCCAGTTCTCGATATCGCCCAGCACAAGCGGTCGGTCGGCCAAGCGCAGGGGCGTCACCGGCCCGCCCTCGAACAGCGGATCACCCCGCGGCGCCACCGCGAACAATTGCTCCGAGCACAGTGTGACCGCATGGTAATCGGCATTCTCGAACGGGCCGATCAACAGGCCTGCGTCGATCTCGTCATTGGCCAGCGCGACCTTCTGGCCCTGGGTGCGGATATAGCGCAGATCGAGCGCCACATCCGGGTGGCGCGACCGGAACAGCGCCACCGCCCGGGGCAGCAGGTCGGTCGCCGCGAAGGCCATGTAGCCTACCCGGACGCGCCCCGCCTTGCCCTGTGCGATGCGCCGCGCCTCGTCGAGCGCGCGTCCGGTCTCGGCCAGGATCGCAGCCGCCGCCCGGTAGAAGCTGCGCCCGGCCGGCGTGAGGCTGACCTCGCGGGTCGTGCGCTCCAGAAGCGGCGCGCCCACCAGATCCTCCAGCTTGCGGATGCGGCGGCTGAGCGCGGACTGGTCCAGCCCCAGCCGCTCGGCGCCCCGGCGGAAATTCAACTCCTCCGCGACGGTGACGAAGGATTGCAACAGCACCGTTTCGGGCAAGGGACGCATGGGGTCTCCGATAATTGATGCGCATTGTGCATCAATTTAGGCCGAACCGTCAATTCCCCTCGGGCGGCAGCGGGCGCATCCTCGAGCCATCGTCGCCTCGCCCGGATGTCTCATGCGGCTCACGCGGCGGCCGGAACCCAACCCTGACTGACCACCAAGGACACCCCATGGACACCATCGACGACCGCGAACTCGACCGCATGCTCCAGGCGGCCTTCGACGCATCGACCAGGCTCTACCAGGAACGCGGCTTCCAGCGCCGTGTGGGCTTCGGCAAGCGCCCCGCGCTTGTGAGCGTGGACCTTGCCAATGCCTGGACGCGTCCGGGAAACCCCTTCACCTGCGACCAGGAGAAGATGAATACCGAGATCATCCCCGGCATGCAGCGCCTGCTGGAAGCGTTTCGCCGCAACGGCCTGCCCGTGATCCACGTGACCACCGCCTACGAGATCACCGACCGGAACGCGCCCTTCACCGACATGGGCCTGTGGCATGACAAGATCCCGGTGGACGCGGTGAACCTGAAGGACAAGGAATTGTGGGCCATCGACAGCCGCATCGCGCCGGTCGAGGGCGAATACACCCTGCTGAAGAAGCGCGCCTCCGCCTTCCACGGCACCGAGTTGGGCGGCATCCTGCGCGCCAACAACGTGGACACGATCCTGGTGACCGGCGTGACCGCCTGCGCCTGCGTGCGCCAGACCGTGTGCGACGGCATCGCCGACGGATTCCGCCCGATCGCGGTGCGTGAATGCATAGGCGACCGGGTGCCGGGCGCGGTGGCCTGGAACCTCTTCGACATCGACGCGAAATTCGGCGACGTGAAATCGGTGGTCGAGTGCGTGGCCTATCTCGACGAGGTCGGCAAGGCCCGGCTGGCCGCCGAATGACCGGCTGACATCACCGGCCCCGGCCCCGCGGCAGACGGCGCGCGGGCCGGGACGAACCGGCCCTGCCGCCTGCCGAACCGAGGCGCCCGCCAAGCCGGCCCGGCGGATCTCCCCGCCCGGGCGACAAGACCCGGCCCCGCGCCGAAATTCGCGGTCTGGCGGATGATCCGCCGCCACGGCGCGAATGCGCACCACGCCGACATTCACCGGCCTGGCCGCCATCCAGCCGGCTGGCGGCCAGGCCGCATGGCAGCGTCGTCATGGGGTCGCGACTGTCAGGTGACACCGTGCCCGGATATGGGCCTTCGAAGTTGATGAAGCGCAGATCCGTCGCTAAGGGCACTGATCATCCCGCCGTTCGAGTCTTATGTCATCTGCACGACCCCGCGTAGCGGCAGCACATTGCTGTGCGCGATGCTGGAGAAGCTCGGCACGGCCGATCGACCGGAGTCTCACTTTCACGACTCCTCGCTGGATCGATGGATAGAGGATTACGGCCTCGCCGGCGCATGGTCCGGCTCCCGCGAGGATATGCTTCGCGCAGTCTTCGCGAGCGCGCGTGACAGGGGCACCGGGGGCACAGGCGTGTTCGGGCTCCGGATGCAGCGCGGGAGTTTCTGCTATTTCATGGAGCAGGTCGATCGCCTTTACCCCGGCCGGGCGACCGATGTCGAACGGATCGAGGCCGCTTTCGGCCCGACCCTGTTCGTCTATCTCCGGCGCCCCGCCAAGCTGGCGCAAGCAATATCGCGGGTGATGGCCGTGCAGACGGGGCTGTGGCATCGCAAGGCGGACGGCTCGGACCTGGAACGCCTCGGCCCGCCGCGAGCGCCGCGCTATGATCGTGACGCCATTGCCCGCCACATGAAAGAGCTCACGGCGCTGGATGCCGAATGGGAACACTGGTTCGCGCAAGAGGGACTTGCCCCCCTGCGCGTGAGTTACGACGAATTGGCGGGCGCCCCGCAAGACACGCTCGCTCGAATCTTGGTTGCGCTTGGTCTCGATCCCAGCCAGGCGCGCTCCGTCCACCCACCGACGGCTAGGCTCGCAGGGGCCGAAAGCCGCATTTGGGCCGAGCGATTCCTGGCGCAGACGCCCGCATCACAACAGGCAGCCACTGCTGCGCGGCAGCCGTGATCCGGCATGCGGCTGGTCACGTTCGCACCCGGATCGCCTCGAACAGCCGGCGCAGGGCGCAGGAGCGCGCGATGCTCACCACCGTGAACACCGCGCCCGACTGCGGATTCCGCGCGAGCGTCCTGCGCCGCCCGAAGAGCAGGAAGATCATGACCTGCATGGCACCGACCCTCGAAGAGATCCTCGACGAAACGGGATGGCCGCCGCACAAGGTCCCAACCGCCTTCGCCGGCGCCCTGAAGATGACGCCCGGGCTCGAAGTGACCTCCGAGAAGGTCGCGGGCGGCGGTGTCCTTGTCGAACGCTGCGACCGCTTCGAGCCAAACCCACCGCGCGACTGAAGGCCGTCGGCAGACCTCGATGGCCACCCGGGCTTACGCCGCCGACGGCGACGAAATGACACCAGGTGCCCGGACGGTCCCCGAACAAGAAGACCTGACTTCCCGGACCCGTTGCACCTGCCCTTTTCGTTGGGCCCGATCGGTCAATCCGCAAACGGCCATGGGCCGGGATGGCGACCTGTCGGGATGACATCCGACACCAGGCCGGGAGCCGGAGCCGCAAGCCAGCGACAGACCGTGAAGCCGCCCGGTTCCAGCGCCAGTTGCGGGTCCTGTCCGACACAGTGATCGGTCAGGACGGCATGGCAGGTCGCGGGCGCAATCTGGCAGGTGATGCGCCCGAGCTGGCCGGTGATCGCGCGGTGGACGTGGCCCGAGATCATCCGCACCGGGCCGGGATGCGCTTCAAGCCGGGCCATCAGCGCCGCCCCGTCCCGCAGGTTGTCGGAATCCATCGCCGGGATGCCACTGTGCATCCAGGGATGATGGGTGGCGACAATGGCCGGCCGATCGCCGAGCGCCTGGAGCGCGACGTCGACAAAGGCCAGCCCCTCGGGGCCGAGCGCGCCGTGATGGGCGCCTTCCAGCAAGGTGTCGAGACCGATCACGGCGAACGGTCCGAAGTCACGTACCCAATGAATGGGCCCGCTCTCCGGGAGCCAGGAAGCCCCGGAGAAAGCGGCGCGCATCGCCTCGCGCCGATCGTGATTGCCGGGCACCGCCAGCCAGGGCAGGTCCAGACCGGCCATCAGCGCCGCGAAATGCGCGTATTCCCCGGGCGTGCCGTGATCGGTGAGGTCGCCGGTGACGATGACGCAATCCACCCCCTCCAGCAGGGGCAGTCTCCTGTTGATCGTGTCCACTGCGCGGCGCAGGGCCCCGGCCGTGTCCGACCGCCCGTAGGCCAGCGCGCCGGGGGCGACGATATGGGTATCGGTGATCTGGATGAAGCCGGGCATCAGGCGGCGATCCCCTTTGGCAGGATCAACAGCGCCTCCGGCGCGATGGAAAGCCGCACCTCCTCGCCGGGCCGTGGCGCGCTCAGACCCGTGTGCAGGGCGAAGAGCTGCCCCTCTGCCACACCGGACAGCGCGATACGGTAATGGGTGCCGAGGAAGGTCACGGTCTCGACCCGGGCTGTCAACGGGCCGTCGGACTCGATGCGGATATCCTCCGCCCGGACCAGCACCTCGTGCCCATCGGCCGGTCTCGGCAAGGCCAGCACCCCGCCCGACAAATGCAGGCGGTCCGCCTCCATCCGCCCCTCGAGCGGCATCGCGTCGCCCACGAAACGGGCGACGAAGCCGGTGGCGGGGTTGCGATAGAGCAGCTCGGGCGTGCCGATCTGGGCCACCTCGCCCTGGCTCATCACCGCCACGCGATCGGCGATGGCCATGGCCTCGTCCTGGTCGTGGGTGACGAAGATCGCGGTGATCCCGAACTGGCGCAGAAGCAGCGCCAACTCGTCGCGCAACTGCCCGCGCAGCGCGGCATCGAGCGCCGACAGCGGCTCGTCCAGAAGCAGCACTCGCGGTCGCGGGGCAATGGCGCGGGCCAGCGCCACGCGCTGCCGCTGGCCGCCCGACAGCGCGGTGACCGCCCGGTCGGCATGGGGTTCCAGCCGGCAGAGTGCGATGACCTCCTCGGCCCGCGCGGCGTTCTGCGCCCGGGGCAGCCTCCGGATCCTTCAGGCCCTCCGGGATCTCGTCGAATCCTGCGGGCTTGTAGGGCTGCACGACACCTTCGTCCCGGGCCTTGATGCCGAAGGTGACACCGAAATAGGCCACGTCGGCCACCGGGCTGCCCCGTTCGGCGAGAAGCTGGCTGAGCGCCTGGCCCGAGTTCTAGTTGTCATGCGGGATCTCGACGCCGAGCTCGGCCTCGATGGCCTCCAGCATCGATGCCCAATCCGCCCATTCCGGCGGACAATTGTAGCACAAGGCGTCTTCGGCTGCAGCGGGGGCCGCGATGGCGGTTGCGAAAAGCATCGCAAGAACAGTATGTTTCATGGGTTCATCCTTGTTTGAGACTGGTGTTGAGCGAGTGAACGGACGGCGGCCAGGGGGCAACCTGGTCGTCGTCGCGGCTTTCCATGCGGGGGCGAGCAAGCGTGGCGCCCGCACGAAACGTGAAGGGCAGCGGCGGCGCCTGCACGGCGTCCTTCCCCTGCATGAGGTCCAACAGCGTCTGCGCGGCCTGCCGGCCCATCGCCTCGGATGCGGTCTCTATGGTGGCGAGCGGCACGTCCAGCAGGCGGCCGATCTCGATCCCGTCAAAGCCCATGACCGACAGATCGCGCGGCACGCGCTTGCCCATCAGCCGCGCGGCCTTCTGCACCGCGATGGCGAGGAAATCGTTCGAGGCGAAGACCGCCGTCAGCCCGGCGAGCGGCGCGAGGATGTCTGCCAGCACTTCGGGCGTATTGGCTTCCGCCTCACCCAGTTCGATGAGGGCCGGATCGGGCAGGCCCCGCGCCCCGCATTCGGCCTGGAAACCGGCATAGCGGTTGCGCGACCGGTCAGAGCCGGAAAACCGCAAGGCCAGGAATGCCGTGTTCCGGTGGCCCAGATCGGCGAAGTGGCGGGCGACATCACGCGCGGCCTCGAAATTGTCCACGTAGGCGGTGGGCAGGCCATCGATCGGGTCATGGAACATGAGCGAAACGGGCACGCCGCGCTGCCGGGCCAGCTTCAGCGCGCCGCTGCATTCCGGGGCGACCATGGTCACGATCAGCCCGTCCACCTCTTTCGCCAACAGCGTTGCGATGGCCTCGTTGTCAGCCTCGCCGTCATAGTTGGAACACGCGATCAGAAGCTGGTAGCCGGTGCCCGCCAGCACCTCCTGCGCCCCCTGCACCGCCTCGGCGAAGACCGGGTTGGCGAGCGAGGGCACGAGGCAGCCGATGGTCATGCTGCGCCCGCCCTGCAGCGCCCGCCCGATCGCGCTGAACGAGAACCCCAGATCGCGCGCCGCAGTCTCGACCCGCGCGCGCACATCCGCACTGGCAGGGCCGGACCCGTTCAACACCCGGCTGGCTGTCGCGATCCCGCAGCCTGCTGCGCGCGCAACATCCTTGATCGTGGCTCTTCGTTCTTGATCCATCGCGTCAGCGCCTATGGAAACGTTTCCACACCGCTACCCACTCTTCACGACAAGGGTGTGACAGCAATCTTGAAAACTGGCCGCGCGGCATGCGGCCGGACAGCAGGGCTGCTTTCGGTCCTGCCCTTCAGGACGAGCCGCCCGCGGGCGCCATGACGCGGCCGTTCGCGGTGTCGCATGCGTCCTGATCGTCGGTGTCGGTGCTGTTCAGGCCGATCTTCGTCGAGAGCCCGACGCCGGACGTGGTTGGCGTAGGTCGGCCGGGCCTTGAACCGTGGCGGCCGGGGCTGGTCCGGACCGGAAGTCCGAGCCCGCGTCCCGAAGCTTGCGAGCAGCTCGAACCCGTCGCCCGGCCCCGGAAGCGCGTGCGCCGCCGCGCAGGGGGATGCGCGCCCTGGTCCTCGGTCAGCTGCGGCAAGTCACGGATCTCGGCCCCGGGCGCGCCGAAGACGACCGCCTGCGACGGCGTCGAGGAGCGCGCGTCCGGTCAACAGATCGTCCTGCGCGGGAAGACCGCCGGGGCGCTGCAAAACTGAGGGTCATGGGCCGGACACTGCTTTCGGGCGCCCGGTCCTCGCCTCTCCCACGGGCGCCGGCAAGAGCAGCGGTCTCAGGTCGGACGCGAGCGTGCCGGCGTTTCCCCGAAGCGCGCGCGATAGTCCTGCGCGAAACGGCCCTGATGGGTGAACCCGCAGGCATGCGCGACATCGCCAACCGGCTCCGGGTCCTGGCGGCGGCTGAGCAGGTAATGCGCGGCGTCCAGCCGGACCTGCCGCAGATACTGCATCGGCGTCAGGCCGAAGGCCTTGCGGAAGCCGATCTGCAGCGCGCGCGGGCAGAGGCCGCAATGCGCGGCAATCGTGTCGAGCCGCAGCGGTTCGGCATATTGCGCATGGATGCAATCCACCGCGCGACGGATCTCGCGCGGCAGCGGCGGGCGCGTGGTGCGCCAGAAGATATGCGAGATGTTGCTGCGCTGGAACAAGAGCAGGCTTTCGGCCAGTTCCCGCTCGGTCCAGCCCTCGCGCAGCCCGGAGCGCGCGGCCCAGAGCTCGCCGCGATCCACTGCTCTTGCCGTGGCCAGCACCCTGTCGCGCAGCGCGCGCCCCTCGGGCGCAACGAGGTCGATGCCGGGCTCGAACCGGACCGGTCCCGGCAGCGGGCCGCCCAGCATCTCCTCTGCCACGCGCTCGAGATGTGCGCGGTCGATCTGCAAGAGCAGCTTGCTGCAGCCCTCGGACCAGACCATCCGCGTGTCCCGGTCGGGATTGAGGATGGTCGCCATGCGCGGCGATGCCTCGACCTCCCGGCTCCGGTGGGCGATGCGCGCTTGGCCTGCGAGCGGGATCTGCAGCAGGTAGAAATGGCCGAGCTGGCCCGGGTCGATATCGACCTCGGCACCGTAGCCCAGCGCGTTGAGCGAGATGTGGCGACCGCCCACATGGTTGTGCCGCGCGGCAAGCCGGGCGTCCCGATGGCGCAGGTTCAGCCGATGGTCGCAGAAGGCGCGGCCCACGACATCGCGCGCCTCGCACAGATCGGCTGTCTGCAGGATCCGGTGGCCCTGCAGCAGTTCCGAAGATGCGACATGCCCTTGCATCATGGCGCGACAGCGTACCGCATGCAGCCAATGGCTCAAGCTTGAAGTTTCTCCCGCAGAGGGATTCGCTTTCCGGATAACGGCCTGTCCGACAGCCTGCGATAGTGCGGTGGGTGGCGCGGCTGCCGTCGCGTTCGCCCCACATCAGGAGGGAAACACGATGCAACAGGGAATCACCCAGGCCGCCGACGGGCTCGAAGGCAAGAGCTGGAACGTCGTCGGCCATACCTACACGCCCAAGCTGCTCAGCCCCAACGCCTTCATCTGGCACGCGCATGTCCCCGACGGCACCTTCGTGCCGCCACATGTCCACCCCACGCAGGACGAGTGGATCGTCATGCTGGAGGGCCAGCTGGAGGTGGAGTTCGGCGGCGACGTGCACAAGGCGGGGCCTGGCGACACGATCCGCATGCCGATGGGCGTCGCGCATGGCATCTTCAACCGTTCGGGCAAGGTTGCCACCTGCGTCTTCGGCGTCGCGCCCTCGCGCAAGCTCTTCGATCTCTTCACGAAACTCGACGGCGTGACCGACCCCGACGAGCTTGTCCGCATCTCGGCCGAGCACGAGGTCGATTTCCTGCCGCCGCCGGACGCGGCATGACCGGGAGGGCCAAGCAATGGTGAAACGCAAGAAGGTGGCCGTCATCGGCGGCGGGGTGAGCGGCCTGGCCGCCGCCAGGGCCTTCGACGCCAGGGGCCACCGGGTCTGCGGGTTCGAGCGCAGCCACGACTTCGGCGGGGTGTGGGAACTGTCGCGCTCCTACCCGGACGTGCAGACCCAGTCGCCCAAGGCTCTCTACCGCTACACCGACATGGCCATGCCGGAGGACTACCCGGAATGGCCCAGGGGGCCGCAGGTGCACGCCTATCTGCACGCCTATGCCAACAAGCACGCCCTGCCCCGGCTCTTCCGCCTCAACACCGAGGTCGCTTCTATGGAGCGCCGGGCGGACGGCGCACCGGGCTGGACGCTCCTGCTGCGCGCGGGCAGCCATGAATGGACCGAGGATTTCGACTTCGTTGCCATCTGCACCGGGCAGTTCTCGGAAATGAACATCCTCACCCATCCGGGGCAGGACATGTTCACCGCGCAGGGCGGACGGGTCATGCATTCGTCGGAATACACCGATCCGTCGATCGCCCGGGACAAGGACGTCGTGGTGCTGGGCGCCTCGAAATCGGGAACGGACATCGCGGTGAACGCGGCGAGGAACGGCGCGAAATCCGTCACGCTGGTCTACCGCGATAACGTCTGGCGCATTCCCTATTTCGTCGGCGGCATCAACTTCAAGCGGCTGCTCTACATGCGCGCGCAGGAGATGCAGTTCAACGGCTGGGGCCGCGGTCCGGCGGCGAAGGCGGTGGCGGCGGCGACGAAGCCGCTCGTCTGGGCCAACTTCCGCGGGCTGGAGATGCTGCTCAAGCTCCAGCTCGGGCTGAAGAAGCACAACATGGTCCCGAAGACGCCGATCGAGCAGGAGGCCTCCTGCTCGCTGCCGATCGTGACGCCGGGCTTCTTCGAATACATGAACGAAGGGAAGATCCGCCCCGTCATCGGCACCTTCGAGCGCTACCAGGAGGGCGGCGTGCGGCTGACCACCGGAGAGACGGTGCCTTGCGACGTGGCCGTGCTGGCCGTGGGCTGGAAGCTGGGCGTGCCCTATCTGCCCGAGGCATACCGCAAGAGGCTGATCGAGCCGGACGGGCAGTATCGGATCTATCGCCTGTCGGTGAACCCCGACCTGCCCGACATGGGCTTCGTCGGCTTCAACTCCAGCTTCTGCACCACGCTCTCGGCGGAACTGATCGCCAACTGGCTGGTGCGCTACATGGACGGCCGGCTCGCCCGTCAGCCCACGCGGCAAGAGATGGAGGCCGATATCGAGGCCAACCTCGAATGGCGGCGCAAGGAGCGGCCGGCGGCGCGCGTCTATGGCGGGCTCTGTTCGGCCCCCTTCCACTTCCGGCATTTCGACGAACTCATGCAGGACATGGGCGCGACGCAGTGGAAACGCTCCAATCCGGTCGTCGAGATGTTCAGCCACCCGGATGCGGACGCCTACGGCCGCTTCCTTGCCACGACGCCGGAGTATCGCGCCGCCTGAAGGGGAGCACGCGGCGCGGTCCCCGCTGCCCATGCGGCCACCGCCCCGGGCAGCGGGCCTGGTTGCCGACCGCGCCGGCAGGCCGCCGGCGCGGACTTGCCAGCCCTCGGCTGCACGCGTGGGCGCGGGGAAGATCGGCGCGGATTTCCTTTCCCTGATGGGGATTCCGCAATCAGCGATGAACGTGTAACGCGTCAGCGCCGCGCCGGTCGCCACCGCCTTGGCCCGACACGATCAGGCCCGCTTCGGTTTCCTTCTCCACCTGCATGAAGACGTCGCCCGTCTCTTCGATCGGCAGGGGCCGGTCGGTCGGCGGGTCGACACTGGCCACGCTTTCCTGAGCGCCGGGGTGAGCAGCCTTGCCGTCGCCAGCGGCGGGCGCGGGTATCGAGCGATACCCGAAACAGCAAGGGCTGGACGCCGCGAACGGGCGCGGGTCGGCATCGACATCCAGGCCATGACGAGGTGACCGACATGGCAAGGATGCGCTCTGCGACGGCGCCCGCCAGGAATTCATCCTGCCGGGCGGCATCCTGGGCGTCGGGGTGCCGGTCGACATGCGCTCCAACCCGGTCACGGGCAACCCAAGCGGCCCACGGTGCGCGGCCCGTTCTCCCGCGAGAACCCGCCGGTGCTGCCAAAGGGCGCCCCGACCGTGTTGAAGGAGTATCCCAACCGGAAGACGATCCATTTCGGGCGGATCCTGCGCGACACCGACGGGACGCCCATGGAACGGGTCGCCATCGACGCGCGCGTGGACGTACCGAACGGGCCTCACGAGAACCACGATCCCGACCGGCCGCACGACAACCTGCGCGGCCGCGTCGTGACGGATGAGAACGGGCATTGCGTCTTTCGCGCGCTGCGCCCCGTCGGCTGCCCGATCCCGGACAACGAGACGACGGGCGAACCGCTGCCCTGCACGGGCCTTCACCCGATGCGGCCCGGGCCAGGGGCCGAGGGGCGGATGAGGATCGGCTTCGTGCGCTCCTCGACCTTCGGCATCCTGCCCGGCATCGCGCACTTCTTTCGCGGCTACCGTCCCGATGGCAGGCTGACGCTGACGCCGATGAACAACGCCCAGTTCTGCCGCAGCCACCAAGTCCGTGAAATCGACGCCGCCTTCGCCCGCCCTGCCCTGACGGTCGCCGAATTCCGCACGGTGCGTCCGGGCGACGAGCCGCTGTAGGCCGCCCTGCCCGACAGTGTCGCCCCGCAGCGCTCGGGTCAGGTCACGGGCAAGGAACCGGAAGGGCCGAGCGTCATTCCTTGCCCGCAATGCCCGCGCCCGACCTGTGCCGAGCTTGTCCCGGAAAGCTCTGCGGCGCACGGGCTGGCCGTGCGCAACCGACTCTCCCCCGTCGGCGCGGGGGGCAGTATCGTGCCAGGATCGGTGGGATTCGCATCACCCAAGGGCGTCAGGTTCACCTCTGCCGCGCAGCCTGCCCTTCAGATGATCTTCTTCCGGATGGAGGACGAGATCTGCTCGAACACGATTACCACCACGAGGATCACCAGGATGATGGCCGCCGCCTCATCGTAGCGGAACAGCCGCATCGCGGTCGAGAGTTCCACGCCGATGCCGCCCGCGCCGACGAGGCCCAGCGTCACCGCGGACCGGATCGCCTTCTCGACACTGAAGAGCGAGGTCGCCGTCATCGAGGCGAAGCTTTCCGGCAGGATCGCGCCGAAGATCACCGAAAGCCGCCCCGCGCCGGTCGCGGTCAGCGCCTCGGAGGGGCCCTTGGGCACCTCCTCGAAGCGTTCCGAGAAGAACCGGGCCGCGAAGCCGATCGTGTCCATGACGATCGCGAG
>Ga0008833_1000271_pt1 | contig 67427 bp, 63 predicted proteins | sample HotLakConsoUCCLE_FD_62216 | JGI IMG/M metagenome (GOLD analysis project Ga0008833, IMG submission 62216) | Hypersaline microbial mat communities from Hot Lake, Washington, USA - Hot Lake Consortium UCC-LE | ecosystem: Environmental > Aquatic > Non-marine Saline and Alkaline > Hypersaline >... | reverse complement strand
GGCCGCGGCCCAGCTCAAGCAGGACAAGCACGTGGCCAAGCTCTTCGAGGTGCTGGGCCCCCGATATGCCGAACGTCCGGGTGGCTATGTGCGCGTGCTCAAGGCGGGTTTCCGCTATGGCGACATGGCGCCGATGGCGATCGTCGAATTCGTCGATCGCGACCCCGAGGCGAAAGGCGCCGCGGATCGCGAGCGCCTGGCCGTCGAGGAGGCCGCCGGGGAATAGGCGCAGCCCCGACTGCGCGCATCACATGGCCCTCGCCCGACCGGCGGGGGCCTTCGCATGTCCGGCCTCCCGCCGGCACGCTTGCATCGCGGCGCACGCGGGCGCATATCGGGGCCAGTCGGACCGGAGGCCGCCCATGATCCGCCTAGCCCTTGCCCTGCTCCTGCTGCTTGCCCTGCCCGCCGGGGCCGAGATGCGCATTCCCGCCAGCCAGGCCGAGATCGGTCTCGGGTTCGCGCCGCTTGTGGACGAGGCGGCACCCGCCGTGGTCAACATCTATGCCCGCCGCGTGGTGGCCGAACGCGTCAGCCCTTTCGCAGGCGATCCGTTCTTCCGCGATTTCTTCCGCGACTTCGGAGAGGTGCGCCCGCGGGTGCAGAACTCGCTGGGATCGGGCGTGATCCTGTCGCCCGACGGCATCGTGGTGTCCAACCATCACGTGGTGGGACAGGCCACCGATATCCGCGTGGTGCTCAACGACCGGCGCGAATATTCCGCCCGCGTCCTGCTGGCCGACGAGGAGGCCGATCTCGCCATCCTGCAAGTTGAGGACGCGCCCGCGGACATGCCGCACCTCGCCTTGCGCGACAGCGACACCGTGCAGGTGGGCGAGCTTGTGCTGGCCATCGGCAACCCGTTCGGCGTGGGCCAGACCGTCAGCAGCGGCATCGTCTCCGGCCTGGCGCGTTCGGGCGGCGCCACCGGCCAGGCGCGCGGTTACTTCATCCAGACCGATGCGCCCATCAACCCGGGCAATTCGGGCGGTGCGCTGATCGACATGGCCGGGCGGCTGATCGGGATCAACACCTCCATCCTCACCCGGTCCGGCGGATCGAACGGGATCGGCTTCGCCATTCCTGCCTCGCTGGTGGCGCAATTCGTCACTCAGGCCCGCGAGGGGCGCGGCAGTTTCCTGCGGCCCTGGGCGGGCATGGCGGGCCAGCCGGTGGATGCGGACATGGCCGAGGGGCTGGGCCTTGCGGCGCCCGGCGGCATGGTGATCTCGGACATGCACCCGCTCAGCCCGTTTCGCGCCGCGGGGCTGGAGGTGGGCGACGTGGTGGTGGCGGTGGACGAGGCGCCGGTGAACACGCCGGCCGAGATGCTCTACCGCCTGTCCGTCCGCGGGATCGGGGCCGAGGCCGCGGTGACAATGCTGCGCGACGGCACCGAACAGGTGCGCGCCGTGCGTCTGATCGCGCCGCCGGAGGATCCGCCGCGCGCCGCGCTGAGGCTCGGCCAGGGCGAGCTGCTGCCGGGGCTGGAGGTGGTCAATGTCAACCCGGCGGTCATCGTCGAGCTGGGCCTGCCGCTGCTGGAGGGCGGCGTCGCGGTGCTGGATCCCGGCCCGCTCGGGGCGCGTGCAGGGCTGGCGCGCGGCGACGTGATCGTGCAGGTGAACGGCCGGGCGCCTGCGCGCGCGGCCGATCTGCCGGGGATGCTGATCGACGCGGCGCCCTTCGTGGAGATCGTGGTCCAGCGCGGGGCCCAGCGGGTCGCGCTGCGCTTCCGGGCCTGAGCGGTGGCCGACCTCTTCGACCAGGCCGGTCCGCCCGACGATCCCGCCCCCCGCCGCGAGGCGCCGCGCCCGCTGGCGGACCGGCTGCGCCCGGCCACGCTGGCCGAGGTCATCGGGCAGGAGCAGGTTCTCGGATCGGACGCGCCGCTGGGCGCGATGCTGGCGGCGGGCACGCTGTCCTCGCTGGTGTTCTGGGGCCCGCCCGGCGTAGGCAAGACCACCATCGCCCGGCTGCTGGCGCATGAGACCGATCTGCATTTCGAGCAGATCAGCGCGATCTTCTCGGGCGTGGCGGAGTTGAAGAAGGTGTTCGAGGCCGCCCGCCAGCGCCGCGCGGCGGGGCAGGGGACCCTGCTTTTCGTGGACGAGATCCACCGCTTCAACAAGGCGCAGCAGGACAGCTTCCTGCCCTACATGGAGGACGGCACGATCCTGCTGGTGGGGGCCACCACGGAGAACCCCAGCTTCGAGCTGAACGCCGCGCTGCTGAGCCGGGCACAGGTGCTGGTGCTGGAACGGCTGTCGCTGGGCGACCTGGAGCGTCTGGCCCAGCGCGCCGAGAAGGAACTGGGCCGGGCGCTGCCGCTGACGGGTGCGGCGCGCGAGGCGCTGCTGGAGATGGCCGATGGCGACGGGCGCGCCGCGCTGAACCTGATCGAGCAGGTGGCAGGCTGGGCGCCGGACATGTCGCTGGATGTCGGGGCGCTGTCGTCCCGGCTGGCCCGGCGGGCGGCGCAATACGACAAGTCGGGCGAGGCGCATTACAATCTGATCTCGGCGCTGCACAAGTCGGTGCGCGGCTCGGACCCGGACGCGGCGCTCTACTGGTTCGCCAGGATGCTGGAGGGTGGCGAGGATCCGCGCTACCTCGCCCGTCGGATCACCCGCATGGCGGTGGAGGATATCGGCCTGGCGGATCCGCAGGCGCAGACGGTCTGCCTCGATGGCTGGCGGACCTACGAGCGGCTGGGCAGCCCCGAGGGCGAGTTGGCGCTGGCGCAGGCGGTGATCTACCTGGCGCTCGCGCCCAAGTCCAACGCGGCCTATTCCGCCTACAAGGCCGCGCGGCGCGAGGCGAAACGCACCGGCTCCGAGCCGCCGCCCAAGCATATCCTGAATGCGCCGACCGGGTTGATGAAGGCGCAGGGCTATGGCGCGGGCTATGCCTATGACCACGACGCCGAGGACGGATTCTCGGGGCAGGCCTACTTCCCCGACGGGATGGAGCGGCCGGTGCTCTACCAGCCGGTGGAGCGCGGCTTCGAGCGGGAACTGGGCAGGCGGCTGGACTGGTTCGTGAAGCAGCGCGCGAAGCGGGGCGGGTAGGGGGAGGGCGCGTCGACGCGCCTTGCACGGGGCCGCGCGGCCCCGTGCGCCGGCTCCGGGAAGAGGCGCCCCGGTTCCCGAGGCCGGCTCCGGGGACCAAGGCGCGTCGACGCGCCTTCCCCGCACCCCGTCGTGGGGCGCGCTTGACATCCCTCCGCCCGCGCGCGACAGACGCGCCATGACGCTGACCCTCATGCAGGTGGCGCTCGGCGGCGCGCTGGGCGCGATGGCCCGGTATCTTGCCGGGATGGCGGCGCTGCGTGCGCTGGGGCCGGGATTTCCCTGGGCCACGCTGGCGGTGAACGTGCTGGGCTCGTTCCTCATGGGGATACTTGTGGTGGCGCTGGCGCATTTCAGCGCGAACCGGCTTGCCCCCTTCCTCATGACCGGCCTGCTGGGCGGCTTCACCACCTTCTCGGCGTTCTCGCTCGACGCGCTCACCCTGTGGGAGCGCGGTGCGACCGCGCAGGCGGCGGCCTATGTGGCGGCCTCGGTCGCCCTGTCTCTGGCGGCGATCGGGGCCGGGCTCTGGGCCGCGCGGGGGATTTTCGCATGAGCGGAGTGCGCACGCTGACCGTCTCTCCCGACGATGCCGGCCAGCGGCTGGACCGCTGGCTGCGCCGGCAGTTCCCGCATGTCACCCAGGGCCGCATCGAGAAGATGTGCCGCAAGGGCGAGCTGCGCGTGGATGGCGGGCGGGTCAAGGCCGCCACAAGGCTGGAGGGCGGCCAGCAGGTGCGCATCCCGCCGCTGCCCGCGCAGGACGCCGCGCCGCCCAGGCCGCGAGAGACCGTCTCGGCCCAGGAAGCCGAGATGATCCGCGCCGCCGTGATCTGGCGCGACGACCATGTCATCGCGCTCAACAAGCCGCCGGGCCTGCCCACCCAGGGCGGCAGCGGGCAGACCCGCCATGTGGACGGGATGGCCGATGCGCTGCGCTTCGGGCTGGACGAAAAGCCGAGGCTCGTCCACCGGCTGGACAAGGACACCTCTGGCGTGCTGCTGCTGGCGCGCACCCGCGCCGTGGCGCAGGCGCTTTCCACCGCGCTGCGCCACCGCGAGACGCACAAGATCTACTGGGCGCTGGTGGCCGGTGTCCCCACCCCCTACCTGGGCGAGATCCGCTACGGGCTGGTCAAGGCCGGTGGGCACGGCAAGGGCGGCGAGGGCGAGAAGATGCACATCGTCGATCCCAACGCGGTCGACGGCACGCCCGGGGCCAAGCGCGCCCGCACGTTTTACGCCACGCTCTATCGGGTGGGCAGCCGTGCCTCCTGGGTCGCGCTGGAGCCCGTCACCGGCCGCACCCACCAGTTGCGCGCGCATATGGCCGCCATCGGGCATCCGATCGCGGGCGACGGCAAGTATGGCGGCTCGGCGCAGGAAAACCAGGGCGATGGCTGGGGGGCGCAACTGGGCGGCATCATCTCGCGCAAGCTGCATCTGCACGCGCGCTCGATGCGGCTGCTGCACCCGGTCACGGGCAAGCCGCTCACGATCACCGCGCCGCTGCCGCCGCACATGGCGCAGAGCTGGGAGACCTTCGGCTGGACGGAAGACCTGGCCTCCGAGGATCCGTTCGAGGCGCTGCGATGACACGACGGCCGCGGCTGGTGGTATTCGACGTGGACGGCACGCTGGTGGACAGCCAGGCGGATATCCTGACCTCCATGCAGGCGGCGTTCTCGGAGGCGGGTCTTCCGGTGCCGGAGCGGGCGCAGGTGCTGTCGATCGTCGGGCTCAGCCTGCCGGACGCCATGGCCCGCCTGGTGCCCGGCCAGCCCGGGCCGGTGGTGGCGCGGATGGTCGCGACCTACAAGGACAGCTACGCCGCGCTGCGCCTATCGAAGGGCGCAGAGACCAGCCCGCTCTATCCCGGCGCGCTGCAGGCGCTGGAGACGCTGGGCGCGGATGACTGGACGCTGCTGGCCCTTGCCACCGGCAAGTCGCGGCGCGGGCTGGATGCGCTGCTCGACAGTCTCGACCTGCGGCGCCATTTCGTCACCACCCAGGTGGCCGACGACCACCCGTCGAAACCGCACCCCTCGATGTTGCTCGCGGCATTGGCGCAGACCGGGGTCGCCGCCCGGGACGCGGCGATGGTGGGGGACACGACCTACGACATGGACATGGCCCGCGCCGCGGGGACGGGCGCGATCGGCGTCGGCTGGGGATATCACCCGCCCGGGCGGCTGCGTGCCGACGCGCTGATCCGCGATTTCCGCGAGCTTCCGGCGGCGCTGGACCGGCTATGGGAGACGGCAGCATGACCGAGTGGAAGGCGAAACGCTTCTGGACGCGCGCCGAGGTGGAACCGCATGAGCACGGCTACAGGGTGTCGCTGGACGGGCGCTCGATCCGGACGCCTGCCAAGGCGGAGCTGCTTTTGCCCACGCGCGCGCTGGCCGAGGCAGTGGCCGATGAATGGGCTGCCCAGGGTGAAACGATCGATCCGCACTCGATGCCGGTGACGCGCACCGCCAATTCGGCGATAGACAAGGTGACCCCGCAGCATGCCGCGGTTGCCGACATGCTGGCCGAGTACGGCGGCACCGATCTCTTGTGTTACCGTGCCGAGGCGCCCGAGGAGCTGGTGTTGCGGCAGGCCGAGGCCTGGGATCCCCTGCTCGACTGGGCGGCGCGGGCGCTTGGCGCGCCGCTTGCCGTGGGCGCGGGCGTGATGCATGTGCCCCAGCCAGAGGCCAGCATCGCCGCGCTTGCGGGCCGGGTGCACGGGTTCGCCCCGTTCGAACTGGCGGCGCTGCACGACCTCGTGGCGATCTCGGGCTCGCTGGTGCTGGGCCTTGCGGTGACCGAGCGACACGAGGCGCCCGAGCGGGCGTGGGACCTGTCGCGCATCGACGAGACCTGGCAGCAGGAACTCTGGGGCGTCGATGACGAGGCGCTGAAGACAGCCGAGACCCGCCGAGCGGATTTCCTGCATGCGGCACGCGTGCTTCTTCTTTGTCGTGCCGATTGACCCGGCAGAGCCGCTTGACCAAGCGGCATCGGCAAGTTGAATCCGACTGTTTCGATTATGTGTCCCTTGACGGATCGCGCTGAATCCGCCCAAACTTGCGGGATGAAAAAGGGGGAATGCCCTCTTGTCCCATGTCCGGCGCGCAGAAGCCGGGCTGCACCCACCCCGACAGGGCGGAAAACCAGGAAGAGGTAAACATGAACAGAACGGTATTTCTAGGCGCGCTGGCTGCGGCCGGGCTCGCTGCCGGTGCATCCGCAGCCGCGACGCTGGATGACGTCAAGGCGCGCGGAACGCTGAACTGTGGCGTGGCCACCGGTCTCGTCGGCTTTGCTGCGCCGGATGCAAACGGCAACTGGGAAGGTTTCGACGTGGCCGTGTGCCGTGCCGTCGCCGCAGCCGTGCTGGACGATCCGAGCGCGGTCGAATTCGTGCCCACGACCGGCAAGACGCGGTTCACGGCGCTCGCCTCGGGCGAGGTCGACATGCTTGCGCGCAACACCACCTGGACGTTCTCGCGCGACGTGGACCTGAAGTTCGAGTTCGTCGGCATCAACTACTATGACGGCCAGGGCTTCATGCTCCCGAAGGAACTGGGTGTGTCTTCGGCCACTGAACTCGAAGGCGCCACCGTGTGCATCCAGACCGGCACCACCACCGAGTTGAACCTCGCGGACTACTTCCGCAAGAACAACATGGAATACGAGCCGGTTCCGATCGAGACCAACGCCGAGGCGCAGCAGCAGTACCTGGCCGGCGCCTGCGACGTCTACACCACTGACGCATCCGGCCTCGCCGCGACCCGCGCCGCCTTCGAGAACCCGGGCGATCACGTGATCCTGCCCGAGATCATCTCCAAGGAGCCGCTGGGCCCGCTGGTGCGCCACGGTGACAACCAGTGGGGCGACGTGGTGCGCTGGACGCTGAACGCGCTGATCGCCGCCGAGGAACTGGGCATCACCTCGGCCAATATCGAGGAGCTGTCTGAGGGCACCAACAGCCCCGAGATCAACCGGATCCTCGGCACCGAGGGCAACCTGGGCGAGATGCTGGGCCTCGACGCCGACTGGGCCAAGCGCGCCATCATGGCCAACGGCAACTACGGTGAGATCTTCGCAAAGAACATCGGCGAGTCCACCCCGATCGGCCTGGCCCGCGGCCTGAACGCGCAGTGGACCGAAGGCGGCCTGCTCTACGCCCCGCCGTTCCGGTAAGGTGCGTCACGGAAGGGGCGCAGGCCATGCCTGCGCCCTTTTCCTTTGGAAGACAAGGCAAGCGGCTCCGAGCCAGGTGAGCGGGCATACCCCGCCGGGAGGAATGCGCTCGGGACACCAGGGAAGCCCCGCATGACAACAGTGACCGACCCGCCGCAGCAGGAGTCGTTTCGGCTTTCCATGCTGCTGAACGATACCCGCTACCGCGGTTACACGTTCCAGTTCATCGCCCTCGTGCTGCTGATCATGTTCATGGCCTTCCTCGGCTGGAACCTGATGCGCAACCTGTCGCTGCTGGGCCAGGACATTTCCTACAGGTTCCTGGGCGAGCCCGCGGGGTATGACATCAACCAGACCCCGATCGAATACAACAACCAGATGAGCCACATGCGCGCCTCGGTCGTGGGCGTGCTGAACACGCTGATCGTGGCCTTCCTGGGCTGCGTCACCGCCACCATCCTGGGTGTGCTGGCCGGTGTGGCACGGCTGTCGAAGAACTGGGTGGTGGCCAAGCTGATGGCCGTCTACGTGGAAATCTTCCGCAACGTGCCGGTGCTGATCTGGATCCTGATCATCTTCTTCATCATGACCGCCGCGCTGCCCGCGCCGCGCGCGTTCCGGGGCGAAGACCCGGATGCCTCGATGCTGCTGGGCGCCTTCGCCTTCACCAACCGCGGGGTCTATATCCCCAAGCCGGTCTGGGAAGCGGGCTCGATGTTCGTGGTCATGGTCTTCATCGCCTCGCTGATCGGCGTCTTCGCCTATCGGCGCTACGCGACCAGACTGCTATACCAGACCGGCAAGCTGCTGCCGATGGGCTGGCCGTCGCTGGCGATATTGGTGGCGCCGTCGGTGCTGGTCTATTTTCTCCTCGGCAGCCCGATCTCGCTCGAATATCCCGAGCTTACCGGCTTCAATTTCAAGGGAGGCATCCAGATCCGCGGCTCGCTGATCGCGCTGTGGTTCGCACTCGCGATCTACACCGGCGCCTTCATCGCAGAGAACGTGCGTGCCGGTATCCAGTCGGTCAGCAAGGGCCAGTCGGAGGCGTCGGCCGCGCTGGGCCTGCGCCCGCGCCGCATCATGAGCCTGGTGATCCTGCCGCAGGCGCTGCGCGTGGTGATCCCGCCGGTGATCTCGCAATATCTCAACCTCACCAAGAACAGCTCGCTCGCCATCGCGGTGGGCTACATGGACGTGACGGGCACGCTCGGGGGCATCACGCTGAACCAGACCGGCCGGGCGATCGAATCCGTGCTGCTGCTGATGTTGTTCTACCTGGTCATCTCGCTGTCCATCTCGGCCGCGATGAACGCCTATAACAATGCCATGAAGCTGAAGGAGCGCTGAGATGTCCGACACCCATGCCCAGCACGCTCAGCTTGCCTTCGTTCGGCAGGAGCCGATTCCGCCCGCTCCCCCGCCGGTCAGCGCCGCGGGGCCGATCAGCTGGATGCGGGAGAACCTGTTCTCGTCGATTCCCTACACGATCCTGACCCTCGTCTCGATCTATGTCGTCTACTGGATCCTGGCCCAGACCGTGCCCTGGGTGCTGAACGGGGTTTGGGGCGCCGAGAGCATCGCGGAATGTCGCGAGATCCTGCAGGGCACCAGCGGCGCCTGCTGGTCGGTGTTGGGCGAGCGGTGGAACCAGCTGCTGTTCGGGTTCAAGTTTCCCCCCGACGCCTATTGGCGGCCCAGCCTCGCCTTCGTGCTGCTGCTGGTCTGCATCGCGCCGGTGCTGTTCTCGAAGCTGCCCCGCAAGCTTCTGGTGCTGACGGCGATCTATCCGTTCCTTGCCTATTTCCTGATCTGGGGCGGGTCGATCTGGGTGCCCGTGATGGCGGCGGCCGGCCTCGTGGTGGGCTATCTCGCGTTTCAGCGCCTCGTGACGCAAAGCTTCGCCATGGGGTTCTTCGCGGGCATCGCCGCGACGGCGGCGTTCTGGTGGCTGAGCGGCTTCGCCACGCCGGTGCTGGCCGCGCTGGTGCCGATCGAGCTGATGGCGATCCCCTCGCGCGACATGGGCGGCTTCATGCTGAACATGATCCTCGGCACGGTCTGCGTGTCGCTGTCGCTGCCCATCGGCATCGCGCTGGCGCTGGGCCGGCAATCGGACCTGCTGATCATCAAGTGGATCTGCGTGATCTTCATCGAGTTCATCCGGGGGGTGCCGCTGATCACGCTGCTCTTCGTGGCGAACGTGGTGCTGGCCTATTTCCTGCCGCCCGGCAGTTCCTTCGACCTGATCCTGCGGGTGATCATCATGATCACCATGTTCGCCTCCGCCTATATCGCCGAGGTGGTCCGGGGCGGGCTGGCCGCGCTGCCCAAGGGGCAGTACGAGGCCGCGGGCGCGCTGGGGCTGGACTACGCGCAATCCATGCGGCTGATCATCCTGCCCCAGGCCCTCAAGATCTCGATCCCCGGCATCGTCAACGTGTCGGTGGGCCTGTTCAAGGACACCACGCTGGTCTCGGTGATCTCCATGTTCGACCTCGTGGGGATGATCCGCGGCCCGATCCTTGCCTCGACGGCGTGGAACGGCGTCTACTGGGAGCTGTTCGGTTTCGCCGCCGCGCTGTTCTTCATTGTCTGCTATGGCATCTCGCAATATTCGCAATGGCTGGAGCGTCAGCTTCAGACCGATCATCGCTAAGGGAGGGCCCCCGATGACCGACGTTTCACATGCCGATCCGGAAGACCTCAAGCCGGTGGACCACTCGCAGATGCGGGTCTCCGACGAGGTGGCGATCGAGATCACCCGGATGAACAAGTGGTACGGCGCCTTCCACGTGCTGCGCGACATCGACCTCACGGTCTATCGCGGCGAGCGGATCGTGATCTGTGGCCCATCCGGCTCCGGCAAGTCCACGCTGATCCGATGCATCAACGCTCTGGAAGAGCACCAGAAGGGCCGCATCATCGTCGACGGGACGGAGCTGTCGTCCAACCTCAAGAACATCGACAGGATCCGCTCCGAGGTCGGGATGGTGTTCCAGCATTTCAACCTGTTCCCGCACCTGACGATCCTGGAGAACTGCACGCTTGCGCCGATCTGGGTGCGCAAGATCCCCAAGCGGGAGGCCGAGCAGACGGCCATGCATTTCCTGGAGAAGGTCAAGATTCCCGAGCAGGCCAACAAGTATCCCGGCCAGCTGTCGGGCGGCCAGCAGCAGCGGGTGGCGATCGCGCGCTCGCTGTGCATGCGGCCCCGGATCATGCTCTTCGACGAGCCCACCTCGGCGCTCGATCCGGAGATGATCAAGGAGGTGCTCGACACCATGATCGAACTGGCCGAGGAGGGGATGACCATGCTCTGCGTGACGCACGAGATGGGCTTCGCGCGCCAGGTGGCCAACCGGGTGATCTTCATGGACCAGGGCCAGATCGTCGAGCAGAACGAGCCCGAACCGTTCTTTTCCAACCCGCAGAACGAGCGCACGAAGCTCTTTCTCAGCCAGATCCTGGGGCACTGACGGGCAGGGGCGCGTCTCGCCACGCGCGCCCGCAAGGCCGCGGGAGCGCCCCTCAGCCCAGTTCGCGCGGCACCACGAAATCCGCCGCCCGTGCCTGTCCCCAACCGGCCTGTTCCCAGCGGGTCAGCAGGAATTCCGCCACCAGCGTGGCGCCGGTGGGGTAGTCGTCGAACCGGCCATGAGGCGGCGGTGCGGCCAGCAGGCGCCCGGCGAACTCCGCGATCCCCGGATTGTGCCCGAGCACCAGCACGCAGGCGCCGGTCGCGCTGCGCAGCGTCTCCAGCATCGCCTCCGGGTTCGCGAGGTAGAGCGCGCTGCGGTACTGCACGCCGATGTCTCCCGGCAGCGCGAGCCGCGCCAGCGTCTCGCGCGTGCGCGCCGCGGTGGAGCACAGAACCTCGTCGGGCATCCAGCCGCGTTCGCGCATCCATCCGCCCAGCGCCTTCGCGGCGCGGCGGCCGCGGCGGTTGAGCGGGCGGTCATGGTCGTCCAGTGCGGGGGCGTCCCAGCTGGACTTGGCATGGCGCATGAGGATCAGGTGACGGGGCATGGCCTGGCCGCGATGGTGGTTTCGCGCAGGAGGGTGGCACGCCCCGACATGCCCGGCAAGATCACCCCTTGCGGATCAGCGAGCCCGCGCCGTGCTCGGTATAGAGCTCCAGCAGGCAGGCATTGGGCGCGCGCCCGTCCAGGATCACCACGGCGCGCACCCCCCCCTCGATCGCGGCCAGCGCCGTCTCGGTCTTGGGGATCATGCCGCCGGCGATGGTGCCGTCCATGGTCATCTGGCGGATCCGGTCGGCGGTGAGTTCGGTCACCACCTTGCCCTCGGCATTCTTCACGCCTTCGACATCGGTCAGCAGGAGCAGCCGGTCGGCCTTCAGGGCCGCGGCGATGGCGCCTGCGGCGGTGTCGCCGTTGACATTGAAGGTCTCGCCGGCGCGGCCCGCGCCCAGCGGCGCGATCACCGGGATCGTGTCCCTCCCGAACAGGTCGTGCAGGATCTCCGGGTTCACCTCGGAGGGCGAGCCGACAAATCCCATCTCGGGCGCGGTCTGATCGCAGATCATCAGGTTCGCGTCCTTGCCCGAGAGCCCCACCGCCTTGCCGCCCTGGCGGTTGATCGCCTGCACGATCCGCTTGTTGACGAGGCCCGAGAGCACCATCTCGACCACCTCGACGGTCTGGGCATCGGTGACCCGCTTGCCGCCCACGAACTCGGATTTCACGCCCAGCCGGTCCAGCATGGCGTTGATCATCGGCCCGCCGCCATGGACCACCGCGGGATTCACGCCCACCATGCGCATCAGCACCACGTCGCGGGCGAAGCTGTCCATCGCCTCGTCGCTGCCCATGGCATGACCGCCCAGTTTTATCACCACCACGGCATTGTCGTAGCGTTGCAGGTAGGGCAGGGCCTGGCTGAGCGTGCGGGCGGTGGCGATCCAGTCGCGGTTCATCTCTTGGGTCTTCATCCTCGGGGCTCCTGGGCCGCGGTTATCTCCGGTCGCGCGGGCGGGTGCAAGCGGGCTCGGCGGCGCTCAGGCGAGGCCCGCGATGATCGCGCGCAGGGTTTCCAGCCCCTCGCCCTTCTCGGACGAGGTCAGCAGGATCTCGGGGAAGGCGGCCGGATGGGTGGCGAGCTTGCCGCGCACCTGCGCCAGCATCCGCTCCTGGTCCTGCGGTTTGACCTTGTCGGCCTTGGTCAGCACGCATTGGAAGGTGACGGCGGCCGTATCCAGAAGCGCCATGATCTCTTCGTCCACCGGCTTTATGCCGTGGCGCGCGTCGACCAGCACAAAGGCGCGGCGCAGGGTTTGGCGACCGGCCAGATAGGCGCGCAGCAGCGCCTGCCAGCGCTTGACCACCGCCACCGGGGCCTCGGCGAAACCGTAGCCGGGCAGGTCGACCAGGTAGTGATCCGCACCCAGGGTGAAATAGTTGATCTCCTGCGTGCGGCCGGGCGTGTTGGAGGCCCGCGCCAGCCCCTTGCGGCCGGTCAGCGCGTTGATCAGGCTGGACTTGCCCACGTTCGAGCGCCCGGCGAAGCAGACCTCGGCGCGGTCCGCCGGCGGCAGCCCGTCCATCGCGACCACGCCCTTGAGAAACTCGACCTGCCCGGCAAAGAGCTTGCGCCCGCGCTCGGCGGTGGCGGCATCGGGCGTCTCGGCCAGGGGGAAGGGCAGGGTCGTCATGCGGGGCGCACCAGATCGCCCGGGCGCACCTCGCCGCTGGCGGTGACGCGCAGGGCCACGGTGAAATCCCGGTGGCCCAGCTCGTCCAGCAGGCCCAGGATGTCGGTGTCGCGCCGGCCGGTCTCGGGGTTGGCCTGCGTCGCCTCGCAGCGCTCGATCCGCTCATCGACCTCCGCCTCGGCCCCGCCGATGCGCAATGTCCGGCCCACCAGGTCGAACTCCTCCCACGGGGCCAGCCCATCCACCCAGATGTTGCAGCGCCAGCGATGGGGCGAGAGCGTGCGCCCGGCCCGCTGTTCCAGCGCGCGGTGGCTGGCGGCGTTGCCCAGCGTGACCGACGGCGCGCGCGTGTCCGTCATGCCGCGGCCCGGCGGCGCGCGCAGCACGCGGGCGGGCGCGGCGCGGCCCTCGGCCACCAGCGGGCGCAGCCAGCCGATCAGGGCGGCGGCCTCCCTGTCGGGGTTCAGGCGGATCTCCGGGCGGTCCGGGTGGGTGAAGGTGACGGTATCGCCCTCCAGCCTCGCCTCCACCGCCATCAGTTGCGGCGAGGAGGCCGCCCGCACAAAGCCCATGCAGGGCGACCAGGCGTCCGGTCCGGCCTTCGAGGCCTCATGCGCGACGGCCCAGATCCGGTCTCCCGGAAAGGTCTCTCCCTCGGTCAGAACCGCCGCCTTCACCGCTTCGCGGCCCACGGCCTTGACCGGGTGCCTGTAGAGCGCCGTCACCCGCGCCGTCACTTCTCATCCGTCCGCGGCTTGCGCTTGAAGCTGCCCTTGATGTTGCCGAACACGTCGGGCTTGTAGCCCTGGCTGCGCATGATGAGATATTGCTGCGAGAAGGTGATGACGTTGTTCGCGATCCAGTAGAGCACCAGCCCGCTGGCGAAGCTGCCCAGCATGAACATGAACACCCAGGGCATCCAGGCGAAGATCATCTGCTGCGTCGGGTCCGTGGGCGCGGGGTTCAGCTTCTGCTGCAGCCACATCGAGATGCCCAGGATCAGCGGCAGGATCCCGATGAAGATCAGCGCGATGAAGGATTCCGGGTCCGGCGCGGCGAAGGGCAGCAGGCCGAACAGGTTGAGGATCGAGGTCGGGTCGGGGGCAGAAAGATCCTGGAACGGGCCGAGCCATTCGGCATGCCGCAGTTCCAGCGTGACGAAGATCACCTTGTAGAGCGAGAAGAAGATCGGGATCTGCAAGAGGATCGGCAGACAGCCGGAGGCCGGGTTCACCTTTTCCTTCTTGTAGAGTTCCATCATCTCCTGCTGGAGCTTCTGGCGGTCGTCGCCCGCGCGCTCCTTGATCGCCTCCATCTGGGGCTGGAGTTCCTTCATCTTGGCCATCGAGACGTAGGATTTGTAGGCCAGCGGGAAGAGCACCGCCTTGATGATCAGGGTCAGCCCGATGATCGCCCAGCCCATGTTGCCGATCAGCAGGTTGATCTCGTGCAGCAGCCAGAAGATCGGCTTGGTCAGGAAGAAGAACCAGCCCCAGTCGATCGAATCGATGAAGCCCTCCACCCCGTCGCGCTGGTATTGGCGGATGGCCTCCCATTCCTTGGCGCCGGCGAAGAGCTGGGTGGTGGCCGAGGCGGTCGCGCCGGGCGCCAGCGTCTGCGTCGGCAGGACGGTCTCCGCCTGGTAGATGTCGCGGCGCTCGTCGTATTTCGCGGCGGCGCGGAAGGGGCTGCCGGGCTCCGGGATCAGGGTGGTCATCCAGTAGTGGTCGGTGAAGCCGATCCAGCCATTGTTCTCGACCTGGAAGACATCGGCCCGCGCCCCTTCGCGCGGGTCGAACTCGTAATCCGTCATGTCGTCGTAGTCGATTTCGGACAGCTTGTCGTCGGCCATCCCCACGACGCCCTCGTGCAGGATGAAGAAGTTCTTGAGGTTCTGCGGCTCGCCATGCCGGGCCAGGATGCCGTAGGGCGCAAGCGAGACGGTGTCGTCGCCGGAATTGGTCACCGTCTGGGTGATGGTGAACATGTAGTCGGCATCGATCGCGATCTCGCGGGTGAAGCTGAGGCCTGCGCCATTGTCCCAGTTCAGGATCACCGGGTTGCCCGGCCGCAGCGGGCCATCCTGCGCCACTGACCAGATCGTGTTGGGGCCGGGCACCTGCTCGGGCGCGAGCCCGCTGCCCGGGGCCCAGCCATGCAGCGCGTAATAGGCCTGGGGCGAGCCTACCGGGCTGAGAAGCTGCACGATCTCGGCATCCTCCTCCAGCGATTCCCTGTAATCCTTCAGCGACAGCTGGTCGATGCGCCCGCCCATGAGCGAGATCGAGCCGTCGAGCCGGGGCGACTGGATCGCGATGCGCGGCGCCGCGTCATCGGCCTCGGTGGTTTCCGCGCCGGCCGCGGTCCCGGCCTCGGCCAGCGGCGTGGTCGAGGGGGTGGCCGCGACCTCGCCTCCGGTGTCGTTCCCGGTCGCGACGGATTGCGGCGCGTTCGGATCCTGCGAGGGTTCCGGTGGCGGGAACATCACGAACCAGACGAGGATGACCAGCAGGCTGAGTGCGGTGGCAAGGATGAGATTCTTGTTCTGGTCGTCCATGGGCGGAGTCGTCACCTGAGAGGAATTTCACAGGTGGGTTCAACAGACCCGGCCCACAAAGGTCAAGGACAATCGGGGTGCCGCGACGCCGCGTTGCGCGGGAAAACGCTGTTCTCAGGCCGTGCCGCGGCTGATCACGGGGGCGCGGTCGAGGCCCGCGCGATGAGTGGCCAGCCAGTCCGCCGTCTGATCGAACGGCATCGGCCGGCCGATCCCGAACCCCTGCACATGGTCGCATCCCAGCTGCGCGAGCAGCGCGTGTTCGCCCGGGGTTTCCACGCCTTCGGCAAGGGTGGCGAGGTCGAGCCGGTCGGCCATGGTCAGGATCGCGGTGATCATGCGCTGCTGTTCCGGATCCTGGTCGCAGCGGGCCACGAAGGACCGGTCGATCTTGAGCCGGCTGACGGCGAAGCGGCGGATCGAGGCGATCGAGGCATGGCCGGTGCCGAAATCGTCGAGGTCGATGCGGCAGCCCAGCCGGGCAAGCGCATTGACGTTGCGGGCGGCCACGTCCTCGGGCGAGGCGGCGATCACGGTCTCCAGCACCTCGAGGCACAGCCTGTCAGGAGCCAGTCCGAAACGGTCCAGTTCCCAGGCCACCTTGTCGGGCAGGTGCGGATCGCGCAGCTCGGCCGGCGAGACGTTCACCGCCACGGTGGGGATCTCGAGCCCCGCCTCGTCCCAGCGGCGCAAGGCCGACAGCGCCTCGTGCAGCATCAACTCGCCGAGGCGCGCAAGCTGGCCCGCCGCCTCCAGCTGCGGCAGGAACTCTGCCGGGGCGATCACGCCCTGTTCGGGGTGCATCCAGCGTGCGAGCGCCTCGAACCCGGTGACCTGCCCGGTATCGGTGGATACCTGGGGCTGGAACCAGGGCATGATCTGCCCTTCCTCCAGCGCCTCCACCGCGGCGCCGCCGAGCGCGTGGCGCCGCCGGAAGCGCCCCTCCATCTCGGGCGCGTATGCGCGCAGTGCCCCCGGCCCGGCGCCCGCCGCCTCCTCCAGCGCGGTGCGGGCGGCACCGATCAGGGCGGCCGCCGCGGGCTGCGGGCTGCGGGTGGACAGGCAGAACCCGGCCGAGACGGTGAGGTAGAGTTTGACGGAATCGAGCACCACGGGCTCTTCCATCGCCTCCTGGAGGCGTCCTGCAAGGGTCACGGCGGCTTCGAGTTCCAGGCGCCGCACCGGGTGCAGGCCGACGGCGAACAGCCCCTCGCCGAGATAGGCCACCGTGTCGGCTTCCCGCAGGGCGCTGCGCAGCCGTTCCCCGCATCGCCTGAGCGCGAGATCGCGGGCCGGCGCGCCGTGGCGGGCGGCAAGTTCGGCGAAGTCGTCGATCCGGAGCTGGACGCAGGCGGTGGTGGTGCCGCCGCGCGCGGCCACCGACATCGCGCGCTCCAGCTGGGCGGTGAACCCTTCCTCCAGCAGCAGCCCGGTGACGTGGTCGCGCGCCAGCCCCGCCTCGGGGGCCGATGCCTCGAAGCCGCCGACGGCCGCATAGAGCACCGGCAAGCCCAGCGCCACGGCGACCAGCGCGCCCTCGCCCCCAAGCCAGAACGCGCCCAGTGCGAGCGCGGGGATGAAAGCCAGGAGTTGCGGGCCCGAGAGGATCCGGCGCAGGGCAAGACGGGCGGAGGCGAGCGGAGCGAGCGTGCGGAACGACATGCGGCGGACCTTCGGGCAGCTTCGGCGGATTGTCCGCCACAGGCCACCCTAGGCCCCGCCTCTCAGCGCCGAGTTAACGCAGCCGCGGAATTTCCGGCGGATTTTCCTCGAAACCCTCGAGATCCCGGGTCAGCCCGGCGAAATCGAACAGTTTCGGGTCCAGCATGTGCGAGGGCCGGATGTTCATCAGCGCCCGGAACATCACCTGCCGGCGGCCGGGGCTGTTGCGCTCCCAGCCGTCGAGGATCTGCTTGACCTGCTGGCGTTGCAGCCCGTCCTGGGAGCCGCACAGGTCGCAGGGGATGATCGGGTACCCCATGTCGCGGGCGAATCGCTCGCAATCGGCCTCGGCCACATGGGCCAGCGGCCGGTAGACGAACAGGTCGCGCTCCTCGTTCACCAGCTTGGGCGGCATCGTGGCCAGCCGTCCGCCGTGAAACAGGTTCATGAAGAAGGTCTCCAGGATGTCGTCGCGGTGATGGCCCAGCACCACGGCCGAACACCCCTCCTCGCGCGCCACGCGATACAGGTGACCGCGGCGCAGGCGCGAACACAGCGCGCAATAGGTCCGGCCCGCGGGCACCTTGTCCACCACCACGGAATAGGTGTCCTGGTATTCGATCCGGTGCGGCACGCCCATCTTCTGCAGGAACTCGGGCAGCACGGTCGCCGGAAACCCGGGCTGGCCCTGGTCGAGATTGCAGGCCAGCAGGTCCACCGGCAGCAGCCCGCGCCATTTCAGCTCGTTCAGGATCGCCAGCAGGGTATAGCTGTCCTTGCCGCCCGACAGGCAGACCAGCCAGCGGGCGCCCGGCTCGACCATGCCGTATTGCTCCACCGCCTCGCGCACGTTCTGCACCAGCCGCTTGCGCAGCTTGCGGAACTCCGTGGTCTTCGGAGCGCCGTGGAAAAGCGGGTGGATGTCATCGCCATCGTCGAGCATGGGACCGGCTTAGGCCAGGGCGGGCGCGCGGGCAAGGGGGCGCAGGCCGCGAGGAGGGCAGCAAGGCGCGAAGAGCGCTCAGTCGGGCACGTTGTCGATGCCGCTGCCGCCCAGCGGGTGGCAGCGCAGGATCCGGCGGGTGGCCAGCCATGTGCCCTTGACGGCGCCGTGCTTCTCCAGCGCCTCCAGCGCGTAGACCGAGCAGGTCGGCTGGTAGCGGCAGCCATGCCCGACCCAGGGGCTGAAGATCAGCCGGTAGGCGCGCACCGGCAGGGCCATCACATGGGCAAGCGGGCTCATCGCGCCCCTCCATGCAGACGCTCCAGCGCCCGCTCCAGGTCGGATTTCAGCGCGTCATAGGGCCGGTCCGCGGTGGCCTCGGCCCGGCCGATCAGCACGTAATCCCAGCCCGGACGGGCCAGCGAAGGCAGCAGCTCGCGCGCCACGGCGCGCAGCCGACGCTTGGCGCGGTTGCGGGCGACGGCGTTGCCGACCTTCCTGGTGCAGGTGAAGCCCATGCCCGCATGGGCCGTCTCGTCGTGCCGGTCGCGCCCCTGCACGACCATGCCGGGCATGGCCGCGCGGCGCGCGCGCGCGCAGGCGAGGAACTGGCTGCGCTTGCGCAAGACCTCCAGGCACGTGAAATCCGCCGGGGGCTGCGTCCCGTGGCTGGCATCGCCATCCAGGGGGGCCTCCGGCGGGCTCATGGCATGCGGCCCGGCCTGGATCAGGCGGTCAGGCTCTTGCGGCCGCGGGCGCGGCGGGCATTGATGATCTTGCGGCCGGCCTTGGTGGCCATGCGCGCGCGGAACCCGTGGCGCCGCTTGCGGACCAGGTTCGAGGGTTGGTAGGTGCGTTTCATCGCGCTTCTCCGTGTCGTCACCGGCGGGACAGGCGGATTCGCCGACGCCGGGGGGCAATTCGAAGCCCGGTCTATAGGCGGGGCGCCGGGGCAAGTCAAACCCGTCCGGCCCCGTTTGCAACATTTTCCCGATCTCCGGCGCGCCGAATGTTACAGCCTCCCCGCTTCGCGCCTGTCGCGGCCGGTTTCGCGTCACTGCGGATCAACGCCGCGTGAACGGGCTGTCGCCCGACGCCGCCCTTGCACATGTTGGCCATGCGGCACAAAAGGACAGGCCCGGACGTGAAAGCCATGACCCAGAATTCCCGAGACGGTGCGATCCGCCGCCTTCCCTTGATCCTGATCGCCCTCGTGGCCGTGCTGGGCGCCGTGGCCTTGCGCGACCAGCTGAGCTTCGAGACGCTGCGCGACAACCGCGAGGCGCTGCTGGCCTTCCGGGACGCGCATTTCACGCTGACCGCCACGGGCTTCATGCTGGCCTATGTGGCGATCGTGGCCTTCTCGCTGCCCGGGGCGACGGTGGCCACGCTGACCGGCGGGTTCCTCTTCGGGGTCTTTCCCGGCACGCTGTTCAACGTGGTGGCGGCCACCGCGGGCGCCACGCTGATCTTCCTCGCCGCCCGCTGGGGGCTGGGCGCCCGACTGGCCGCGCGGCTCGAGGCCGGCGAGGGCCGGGTGCGCCGCATCAAGCAGGGCATCGACGAGAACCAGTGGTCCATGCTGTTCCTGATCCGGCTGGTGCCGGCGGTGCCCTTCTTCGCGGCCAACCTGATACCTGCGCTGGTGGGCGTGCCCACCGGGCGTTTCGTTCTCACCACCTTCCTCGGCATCATCCCCGGCGGGCTGGTCTATACCTCCGTGGGGGCCGGGCTGGGCGAGGTCTTCGCCCGGGGCGAGACGCCCGATCTGGGCGTCATCTTCGAGCCGCAGATCCTGCTGCCGATCCTGGGCCTGTGCGCGCTGGCGGCGCTGCCGATGGTCCTGAAACTGCGGCGCGGCCGCGAGGAGACCTGAGCATGACCCGGATCAGGACGGATCTTCTGGTGATCGGCGCGGGCTCGGGCGGGCTGTCGGTCGCCGCGGGCGCGGTGCAGATGGGCGCCGATGTCACGCTGCTGGAGGGCGGGCGCATGGGCGGCGACTGCCTCAACTACGGCTGCGTGCCCTCCAAGGCGCTGATCGCCAGCGGCAAGGCGGCGCAGGCGCAGGGCCATGCCGCGGCCTACGGGGTCGCGGATGCCGCGCCACGGGTGGATTACGCCGCCGCGATGGAGCATGTGCAGGACGTGATCGCCGGGATCGCACCGCATGACAGCGTCGAGCGGTTCGAGGGGCTGGGCGTGCGGGTCATCCGCGACTACGGCCGTTTCCTCTCGCCCACCGAGGTGCAGGCGGGCGATCATGTGATCTCCGCCCGGCGGATCGTGCTGGCCACCGGCTCGTCGCCCCTCGTGCCGCCGATCCCGGGCCTCGGGACCGTGCCCTACCTGACCAACGAATCCCTGTGGGAGCAGCGCGAGCGCCCCGAACACCTGCTGGTGATCGGCGGCGGGCCCATCGGAATGGAAATGGCGCAGGCCCATCGGCGGCTGGGCAGCGCGGTCACGGTGATCGAGGGCGCCCGCGCGCTGGGCCGCGACGATCCCGAGCTGGCGGCGATCGTGCTGGAGCGGTTGCGCGCCGAGGGCGTCGAGATCGTCGAGGGCACGCAGGCCGCCGAGATCCGCGGCAAGGCCGGCGCGATCGAGCTGGTGGCGGAGGATGGCCGCGTCTTCCGGGGCACCCATCTGCTGGTGGCGGTGGGCCGGCGCGCCAATACCGAGGGGCTGAACCTGGAGGCGGCGGGAATCGAGACCACGCGCACGGGTATCCGGGTGGACGCGCGGCTGCGCACCACGAACCGCCGGGTTCTTGCCATCGGCGACGTGGCGGGCGGGCTGCAATTCACCCATGTGGCGGGGTATCACGCGGGCATCGTGATCCGGCAGGCGGTGCTGGGCCTGCCCGCGAAGGCCCGCACCGATCACATCCCCCGCGTCACCTATACCGACCCGGAACTGGCGCAGGTGGGCCTGACCGAGGAGGAGGCCCGCCGCGCCCACGGCCCCGGGCTGGAGGTGGCGCGGTTCGATTATGCCGAGAACGACCGCGCCCGCGCCGACCGCCGCACGGCGGGGCGCATCAAGGTGATGGTGGTGCGCGGCCGCCCCGTGGGCGTCACGATCGCGGGCCACCAGGCCGGAGAGCTGATCGGGCTCTGGGCGCTGGTGCTGGCCAACCGGCTGAAGATGTCGGCGGTGGCGAACATGGTCGCGCCCTATCCCACCTACGGCGAGATCAGCAAGCGCGCGGCAGGGGCCTATTTCTCGCCCCGCCTGTTTGATAATGCTCTGGTCAAGCGTGTGGTGGGTGCGGTGCAGCGCTGGCTGCCCTGACCCCGTGAGGTCGGAATTGCAGATGCTCAATTCCCTTTCCGGGCGGTTCCTGGTCCTGACGGTCATCTTCGTGATGATCGCCGAGGTGCTGATCTTCGTGCCGTCCGTGGCGCGCTATCGCGAGGATTACCTTCTGGCACGGCTTGAGCGGGCGCAGATCGCCTCGCTCGCGCTGCTGGCCGATGACATGATCGACCCGGAACTCGAAGAGGAACTGCTGCGCAACGCGGGCGTGTTCAACGTGGTGCTGCGCCGCGACGAGGCGCGCCAGCTGGTGCTGTCCTCGCCCATCCCGCTGCCGGTGGCCGACAGTTTCGACCTGCGCGAGCCATCGGCCTCGTCCCTGATCGCGGATGCGATGGCGCGGCTGGCCACGCCCGAACCGCAGGTGATCCGGGTGATCGGCTCGCCGCTGCGCGACGCGGGCCTGCTGATCGAGGTCACCATGCCAACCGAGCCGCTGCGCGCCGCGATGATCGACTACGGGCTGCGCATCCTGCTGCTGTCGGCAGTGATTTCGGTGGTGACGGCCGGGCTGCTGTTCCTCGCCGTGCGGCAGATCCTCGTCAAGCCGATCAAGCGCGTGGTCGGCCACATGCAGCGCTACGCCGAGGCCCCCGAGGATGCCCGGCGCATCATCCAGCCCGGCGGCGGCGTGCGCGAGTTGCGCGAGGCCGAGGAGGCGCTCGCCCGCATGCAGACCGAGCTGACCCACGCCCTGCGCCAGAAGGAACGCCTTGCCCAGCTGGGCAGTGCCGTCGCCAAGGTCAGCCATGACCTGCGCAACATCCTGACCTCGGCGCAACTGTTCGTGGACCGCATCGAGACCAGCGAGGATCCGCTGGTGCGCCGCATGGCGCCCAAGCTGGTGAACTCGATCCGGCGGGCGGTGAACCTCACCGAAAGCGTGCTCGCCTTCGGCCGCGCCGAAGAGCCGCCGCCGACGCTGTCGCGGGTGCCCCTGGCCCAGCTCGTCGCGGACGTGCTCGACAGCGAGCGGCTGGCGGTGGAGGATCATCACGATCTCAGCTTCGCCGAGGACGTGCCCGCCACCCTGACGGTGCGGGCCGATGCCGAGCAGCTGCATCGCACCCTGGCCAATCTCGTGCGCAACGCGCGCCAGGCGATCACGGGGTCGGGCAAGGGCGGCGAGATCAGCATCCACGCCCGCGAGGAGGAAGACGCCTGGGTGATCGAGGTCGCCGATACCGGGCCGGGCCTGCCGCCCAAGGCGCGCGAGCACCTGTTCACGCCGTTCCAGGGCGGGGCGCGCAAGGGCGGCTCGGGCCTTGGCCTGGCGATCGCGGAGGAGCTGATGCGCGGGCATGGCGGCTCGCTGGAACTGGCCGAGAGCGGTGCGACCGGCACCCGCTTCGTGATCCGCCTTCCGCGCGGCGAGATGGGGTGAGGCGGGGCGGGATTTCCGGGATTTTCCTCTTGCACTGCCCCGGCAGGCCCGCTATCCCCCCGTCACCGCGCACCGGTAGCTCAGCTGGATAGAGTACTTGACTACGAATCAAGGGGTCGGGGGTTCGAATCCTCCCCGGTGCGCCACTCCCCGCCAGACATATCCTTCCTGCCGGCCCTTCCGGGATTGTTGACAACCTGGTCGGCGGATTCTGTCGTAGCCTGTTCCTGAAACGAGCCTTCCTGTGTCCCGCAAGGGGCCGCCGCCGCGCGGTCCGGCCCTCCGGCATCGGAACCATGGGTCTGAAGGGCGGCGACCGCGCGGACGATCCTGTCAGAACAGGAAGTCCGTCGCCTCGATCAGCCCGGCCGCACCGGTCACGGTAACCGTATTGCCCTCCGCATCGGAAATGACCGCATCCGCGCCGGCAGCCGTGACGGTCAGGTCGCCGAAGGCACTCACGGCTGCATGCCCGGAGAAGTCGAAGAGGTCGTGCTCCACAAAGGTTCCGTTGTCCTGCCAGTCCGCCACGCTGTCCTGCCCGAAGCCGTCGGCGAACGCGAAGACATCCGCCCCGCCATTGCCCCGCAACAGATCGTTCCCGCCCAGGCCAGCAAGGATATTCGCACCGCTGTCGCCATTCAGGATGTCGTCATGGGCCGAGCCGGCGAGGTTCTCGACCTCCTCCAGCACGTCGCCGGTGGCGTGGCTGCCCGACCCGCCCCCGGTGAACCCCGTCAGCAGCGACACGTTCACCCAACCCGCCGAACTTTCGTAGCTCGCGGTATCGGCGCCGCCGTTGCCGTCGAGCGTGTCGGCGCCCGCCCGTCCCTCGAGAATGTTGTCGGCGCCGTCCCCGTTCAGCCGGTCCGCGAAACGCGACCCGCCCAGGTTCTCGATGCCGTCGAACTCGTCGCCCGACGCATGACTTCCGCCGCCGCCGCCGGTGAACCCCGTCAGCAGCGAGACATTCACCCAGCCGGGGCTGTCGGCGTAGTCCGCCATGTCCCGCCCGGTGCCGCCGAACAGCGCATCGGGCCCGCCGCGCCCGCGCAGGATGTCGTCACCCGCGAGACCGACGAGACGGTTGGCCCCGTCGTCGCCGCTCAGCCTGTCGCCATGGGGCGATCCGGTGAGGTTCTCGATGCTTACCAAGGTGTCGCCCAGCGCATGATTGCCGGCACCGCCGCCGGTGAAACCGGTGAGCAGCGACACGTTCACCCATCCCGGCGACGCGGTGTAGGAGGCGGTGTCCACCCCGTCGCCACCGATCAGCAGGTCGGCGCCGAAATCGCCCTCGACAACGTCATCGCCCTGGCCGCCGGAAAGCGTATCGTCGCCGAGCGCGCCAATTAGGACATTCGCCAGCTCGTTTCCTTCGCCCCGCAATCCCGTGTTGGCCTTCAGGTAGAGGAATTCCACCTCCGGTGGCAGCGCGTAGTCCACATGGGCGTGGACCGCGTCCGAGCCTTCGCCGGAGAATTCCACGATCTCCAGGCTCGCATCGTCGAGAATGTAGGTATCGCTCCCCGTGCCGCCTGCGACCGCGCCGTCCACGCGTCCGCCGCGCCCGTCGAACGTGTCCGATCCGGCGCCCATCAGCACATCGCCCAGGATCAGGCCCGTGTTCACGATCGTGTCGACGGAACCGCCCTGCATCTCGAGGGCGCGGGACGTGCCCGCGATCGTGCCGGAATTCGTGATGCTCTGGGCGAGCGTCGAATCGGTCTCGATCGCGGCGCCGGAAACGGCAAGACTGGTGATCGTCCCAGTGTTCAGCAGATCCAGCGGCCCGGCGACGCTGTGGATCGCGCCGATATCGGTCCCTTCGATCACACCATGGTTGATCACGCCATAGGTCTCTGCCGGGCTCGTCCCCTGCAGCAGGATGCCCCAGCCGGCCTGGATCGTGCCGTGGTTGAGGATCTGCGCGCCATTGCCGACGACATAGACGCCCAGCCCGTTCGGCGCGGTGATCTCGCCGTGGTTGCCGAGCAGGTTGCCGCTGCCCCGCAATCCGACCGCATTCTGCGAGAGGGACCGGATCGCCCCCTGCGCACCCACCTGGATGTTGTGCGCTCCGAGGCCGGTATTCGTGCCGTCGTCGCTGCCCAGCAGGCTGACGGTGAAATCGTACCCGTAGACCAGCCCGTCCACCACCAGGGTGACCCCGTGGGTGTCGAACGCGGCGCCCTCCACGGCCGGCGAGCCGAAGAGGGTGACGCCCTGGAAGATCACGATGTCATCGCCGGTGACCGCGGTCACGCCGGTGGTGCGGTTCGTGTCGATCAACTGGACCATCTTCCGCCCTCGCCTTGTTGGCCGCAACGGGCAGGCTAGGCGGTTTTCTGGATCAGGCCTTGACGGCGATCAACGGATCGGGCGCAAATCTCCGGCGAGCCGGTCATGGCTCTCGGGGGCGAACTCGGCCCGCAGGCTCGCCCCGTTCTGGCCCCTTTCCGGAACGGGGCCGTAGCTTTCGTCCGCCCCGGCCACGACGGCTCCCGGTGCGAGGAGTTCCACATCCCCTTCGGATGTCCGCACCGTGATCAGCCTGTGCTGCGGATGCGCGATCAGGTCATCCGGTTCGGTCAGGCGGCCATAGGCGATATCCGCGCGGCGCAGCAGATCGATCGCGGCCTCGCGGTCATGGCGCAGGAGGGCGCTTGCCACCCGTGCGTCCACGGTTTCGCGCAGGGCGACCCGCTCGCTGTTCGTCGACCAGCCGGGCCGTCGCGCAAGACCCGGCTCCTCCAGAATGATTTCGCAGAACCGGGCCCATTCCCTTTCGTTCTGGACGGACAGCAGAAGCTGCTTGCCATCCTTGCAGGAAAACACGCCGTAGGGCGATATGGTCGGGTGCCGAAGGCCCATGCGCTCGGGTTTCTTGCCGCCGTAGCGATACTGCATGTAGGGCACGTTCATCCAGTCCGACATGGCGTGGAAGAGCGACACCTCGATCTCCCGGCCCGCGCCCGAGCGTTCGCGCGCGATCAGCCCCTGCAGGATGGCCTGGAACGCCGTCATGCCCGCCGCGATGTCGCAGACGGAAACGCCGACGCGGGCGGGCCCGTGCTCGGTGCCGTTGATCGCGGACAGGCCGCTTTCGGCCTGGATCAGCAGGTCGTAGGCCTTCTGGTCCTTCGCGGGCCCCTCGGTGCCGTAGCCCGAGATCGAGCAGGTGATGAGCCCGGGATTCGCCTGTCGCAGGGCGGCGATCCCCAGCCCGAGCCGGTCGAGCGCGCCCGGTGCGAGGTTCTGGATGAAGACATCCGCACGGGTCAGCATGGCCCGTGCCAGCGCCAGATCCTCCGGTTTCTTCAGGTCGAGGCAGATCGATTCCTTGCCGCGATTGATCCAGACGAAATAGGCGCTCAGCCCGTTGACCAGTTCATCATAGCCGCGGGCGAAATCGCCTTCGGGCCGTTCCACCTTGATCACGCGGGCGCCCGCATCCGCCAGCTTGCAGGAGGCATAGGGCGCGGCAACCGCGTGCTCCAGCGCCACGACCAGCACGCCCTCCAGATCCTTCATCGCGTCGGCTCCCGCTCCTTTTCGCGTCCGGGGCCAGCGTCCTACGGGCGCCATTGCCGGGCAACTAGCGAAAGACTTTATACGCTATAGGCTTTGGCTATGTCGGTTTGCCGAGTGCCGGTGTTTGGGGGATACGGTGCCATGGAGATCAAGCAGCTTTCCTATTTCATCGCCATAGCCGAGAGCGGATCGCTGGCAAGGGCCGCGGAGGTTCTGGGGATCGCCCAGCCGTCGCTGTCGGTCCAGGTCAAGAATCTCGAGGCGCGGATCGGCGCCGACCTGCTGGTGCGCTCGCCCCGGGGGGTGACGCTGACCGATGCCGGGGTGACGCTGCTGCGCCATGCCCGGCACATCCTGCAGGCGGTGGACGATGCCAAGAGCGAGGTGCGCCAGGCGGCGGCGATGCCCTCGGGCAAGGTGGTGTTCGGGTTTCCCTCGTCGGTGTCCATGGTCCTGTCGGTGCCGCTGGCCGAGACGATCCGGCTGGAATTCCCCGAGATCCGCCTGCGCGCGGTGGATGCGATGAGCGGGTTCATCAAGGACTGGCTCGACGAAAAATCCATCGACCTCGCGATTCTCTACGAGACGAGCGGGCTGAAGAACGCGGAAAGCCGGCTGCTGCTGCACGAGGACCTGTTCTTTTGCGCGCCGGCCGATGACTGGCCGCTGGCCACCCCGCCCGGCGCGCCGGTGCGCCTGTCGGAACTGGCCGTGATCGAGATGGTGCTGCCATCGAAGTCGCACGGGCTGCGGATGCTGATCGACCGGGTCTGCCGCACGTCGAACTGTCGGCTCAACGTGGTGGTCGAGATGGACTCGCTGCCGCAGATCAAGTCGCTGGTGGCGCGCGGCAGCGCCTTCACCATCCTCGCGCCGGCGGCCACCCATGATTTCGTGCAGCGCGGCGAGTTGATCGCCTCGCCCATCGTCGAGCCCACGATCACCCGGCCGGTCTATCTGGTGCGCAATCCCGACCGTCCGCGCACCCGCGCCTCCTGGGAGGTCGAGAAGACGACGATCAAGGTGGTCCAGGAGCTTGTCCGTCGCAACATCTGGAGCGGGAGGCTGGAGGAAACCGCTCTGCCCGAAAGGCTATAGGCTTGGCCTATATGGGGCATCCTCAGGCCGGAATTGTTGGGCTGACCGGGCGGACCTAACGTCAGGCATGCTCCGCGCAAGGCGGGCATTCCGGACGACGAGGCCACCCTTGAACCAGCACGAGGCTCCCATCCCGCTCCATCCCTGCCTGATCGGCGGCCTGCGCGTCAGTCCCGAGGGCCGGGACATGATCGACCTGCTGTGCCCGAGCGATGGCGCGGTGATCGGGCGTATCGTGGCGGGCGGCGCCGAGGAGATCGACGCGGCGGTCCGGGCCGCGCGCGCGGCTTTCGACGGCGGGGCGTGGTCGCGCCTGACGGCGCTGGACCGCGGGCGCCTGCTGCACCGGCTGGGCGAGGCGATCACCGCCGAGGCCGGGGCGCTGGCCGAGCTGGAGGCGCGCGACACCGGCAAGCCGCTGTCGCAGGCCCGCGCCGACATGACGGCCACGGCGCGCTATTTCGAGTATTACGGCGCCGCCGCCGACAAGGTGCATGGCGAGACGATCCCGTTTCTCGCGGGCTTCCAGGTCCAGACGATCCACGAGCCCTATGGCGTCACCGGCCATATCATCCCGTGGAACTACCCGGCGCAGATGACCGGGCGGTCCTGCGCGCCGGCGCTGGCGATGGGCAACGCGGTGGTGCTGAAACCGGCCGAGGAGGCCTGCCTCACGCCGCTGCGGATCGCCGGGCTGGCGCTGGAGGTGGGGTTTCCGCCCGGCGCGATCAACGTCGTCACGGGCTACGGGCACGAGGCGGGCGCGGCGCTGACGGCGCATCCCGGTATCGATTTCCTGTCCTTCACCGGCTCGCCCGAGGTGGGGGTGATGGTGCAGAAGGCCGCCGCCGAGAACCATATCGGCTGCACGCTGGAACTGGGCGGGAAGTCGCCCCAGATCGTCTTCGCCGATGCGGACCTGGACGCGGCGCTCCCGGTGCTGCTCAACGCGATCGTGCAGAATGGCGGGCAGACCTGCTCGGCCGGGTCGCGCGCGCTGATCCAGCGCGAGATCTTCGACGAGGTGGCAGAGCGGCTGCGCGCGGGCTTCGAGCGGCTGGTGGCCGCGCCCTGGGCCGAGGATGGCAACCTGGGCGCGCTGATCTCGGCCCGGCAGGCGCGGCGGGTGGAGGGCTTCATCGCGTCGGGCGGGACCGGGCGCGCGCCGCTCATCGCCCGCGGCCGGGTCTCGGACAGCGCGCCCGAAGGCGGCTTCTACGTGGCGCCCGCCCTGTTCGGTCCGGTGGCCGAGGACGATCCGCTGGCCCGCGAAGAGGTCTTCGGGCCGGTGCTGTCCTGCATCCCCTTCGAGGACGAGGCCGACGCGATCCGCATCGCCAATGACACCGATTACGGCCTGGTGGCCTCGGTCTGGAGCCGCGATGCGGCGCGCCAGATGCGCCTCGCCAAGGCGCTGCGCTGCGGGCAGGTGTTCCTGAACGCCTACGGCGCGGGAGGCGGGGTGGAGCTGCCCTTCGGCGGGGTGCGCAAGTCCGGCCATGGCCGCGAGAAGGGCTTCGCCGCGCTGCACGAGTTCAGCCAGCTCAAGACCATCGTTCTCAATCACGGGTAGGGGGGCGGGATGCGCCTTGAAGGAAAGACGACACTGGTGACCGGCGCGGCCTCGGGCTTCGGCCGGGCCATCGCGCGGCGCTTCGCCGCCGAGGGCGCGCGGGTCGCCGTCGTGGACCTGAACGAGGCGGGGGCGCGCGCCGTGGCGGCGGAACTGGGCGACGCCGCCATCGCGCTGCGCTGCGACGTGGCCCGGGCCGAGGACGTGGCGGGCGCGGTCGAGGCTGCGCGCGCAGCGTTCGGCCGGCTGGACGTGGTGGTCAACAATGCCGGCTGGAGCCACCGCAACCAGCCGCTGCTGGAGGTGGATTACGACATGTTCCGCAAGGTCTATGCCATCAACGTGGACAGCATCTTTCACATGACGCATGCGGTCGTGCCCCATTGGCGCGAGATCGGCGGCGGCTGCATGATCAACGTGGGTTCCACCGCCGGCATCCGGCCGCGCCCGGGGCTGAGCTGGTACAACAGCTCCAAGGGCGCCGTGAACATGATGACCAAGACGCTGGCGGTGGAGCTGGCGGCCGATGGCATCCGGGTCTGCGGGCTGGCCCCGGTGATGGGCGCCACCGCGCTGCTGGAAACCTTCATGGGCATGCCCGACACCCCCGAGAACCGGGCAAAGTTCCTCGGATCCATTCCCCTCGGCCGCCTGTGCGAGCCCGAGGACATGGCCAATGCGGCCCTCTACCTCGCCTCGGACGAGGCGGCCTTCATCACCGGCGTGGTGCTGGAGGTGGACGGGGGACGCACGATCTGACGCGGGGCAAACCCCGCGGCGCCGCACCGGCGCGATACCGACGCTGATCATCACCCAGGGAGGAAACGGGATGGCGTATTTCAAGACACCGAAGGACGGCGCGCTGGAACGGGCCGTGGTCGAATACAATCGCGGCGGCATGAGCCGGCGCGCCTTCATCCGCCGGGCGATGTCGCTGGGCGTGACCGCGGGGCTTGCCGGCGCGCTGGCCACGGCGTGGTCCGGGCAGGCGCTGGCGCAGTCCACCCGCACCAGCCCCAGGCCCGCGGGCGAATACGATTTCGTCGTGATCGGCACGGGCTCTGCGGGGTCGGCCGTGGTGCATCAGCTTGCAAGGACGGGCGCCAGCATCCTGGTGCTGGAGGCCGGCCGCAACGACGATCTGGAAGAGGTGCATGACAGCCGCCTCTGGGCCGCCGCGCTGGGCACCGACGCGACCAAGTATTTCGAGACGCTGCCCGCCACCCATACCGACGGGCGCACCCACATGTGGCCGCGCGGGAACGTGCTGGGCGGCACCTCGGCGCTGAACGCGATGATCTTCGCGCGCGGGCATCGCAGCGACTATGCCAGCTGGGTCGAGGCGGGCGCCACCGGCTGGGGCTGGGACGACGTGCTGCCGCATTTCATCGAGATGGAGACCTGCGAGCCTGGCGGCGAGAACCGCGGCACGTCCGGCCCGCTCTTCATCAGCCAGCCCACCGACGACAAGAAGCACGAGGGCGCCATCGCCTTCATGGATGCGGCCGCGGGCCTGGGCTACAAGGAAACCCCCAGCATCAACGGCGAGCGGATGTCGGGCCAGGCCTGGGTGGATTTCAACATCAAGGATCAGCGCCGCCAGTCCGCCGCGACCGCCTTCCTGCGGCCGGTCATGGACATGGGCAATGTCACCGTGCTGACCGACGCGCCGGTGCAGAAGATCAACCTGGACGGCACGAAATGCACCGGGGTGACCTACCTGCACAACGGCGAGCCGGTGAGTGTGCAGGCGGCCAACGAGGTCATCCTGTCGGCCGGCGCCATCGACAGCCCGCGTCTGCTGATGCTCTCGGGGATCGGCATCGCCTCGGATCTCAAGGCGGTCGGGATCGACGCGGTGGTGGATCTGCCGGTGGGCGTGGGCCTGCAGGATCACATCCTGGGCGCGGGCGTGAACTACGAGGCCACCGGCCCGGTGCCGGTGTCGCATTACAACCACTCCGAGGTCTACATGTGGGAGCGCTCGGACAGCTCGTTCCGCTCGCCCGACATGATCGCGCTCTATGTCTCGGTGCCTTTCGCCTCTTCCGGCCACTCGCTCGGCTACGAGCACGGCTACTGCATCCTGTCCGGCGTGGCGACGCCGCAATCGCGCGGCTATGTCAAGCTGGCCTCCGGCAACATCGCCGATGCACCGATCGTCGAGTCGAACTACCTGGCGGAAGAGCAGGACTGGAAGAGCTACCGCGCCGCGACGGAGCTGTGCCGCGAACTGGGCGCCCATGACGCCTACAAGCCCTTCCGCAAGCGCGAGGCGCTGCCCCAGAAGGAGGGTGACCTGACGGATACGGAATGGCGCGAGTTCCTTTCTGCCTCGGTCAACACCTTCTTCCACCCCACCTCGACCTGCCAGATCGGCCAGGTGGTCGATTCCGAGCTGAAGGTGAAGGGGATCGAGGGGCTGCGCGTGGTCGACGCCTCGGTGATGCCGCATATCACCACCTCCAACACCAACGCGCCCACCATGATGATCGGCTGGCGCGCCGGGTCCATGATCGCCGCCTCGGTCTGATCCGCGGCCGAATTCAAAACGCATCCCCCGCCGGTCCGGCGGGGGATGCCGTCTTGCGTGGTGAGGCGACGGGCGTTCGGGCGGGGCGGTTTCAGATCGCCGCGAGGATGCCGCCGTGGCGAGACTCGATCAGCAGCCGCGGCCGCTCGGCCGGACGGGCCTTGGCGGCGGACCGGGTGGCGCGCGCCTCCGCCAGGCGCCTGAGATCCTCGAAGCCGCGGACCGGCAGGCCCGCGCGCGACAGGCGCTCCGCCAGCGCGGGGCGGGCGGGATTCACGGCGATACCCGCATCCGTCACGACAAGGTCCACATGCGCGCCCGGCGTGGTGATCGCGGCCACCTCGCCGACCAGCTTGGCATGTCCGCCGCCCACCAGACGCGTAGTGATCATGACCAGCGCCGCGCCCTCGGCCGTGTCGGGATGCCCGCCGGGGCCGCCCACCAGCCGCCCGTCGCCGCCGATCGTGACATTGACGTTGAACGCCCGGTCGATCTCCGCCGCGCCCAGCAGGACCACGTCCAGCGCGTTCACCGCCGCGTCGGGGCAGAGCGGGCTGGCATAGTCGGCCGCCGACATCATCCGGTGCGCCGGGTTGCGCATCGACGAGGCCACGGCGGCACCGTCGAAGCACTGCACGTCGCGGATCTCGTCGAAGAGGCCGGCCTCCAGCAGGGCCACATGCGCGCCGGTGATGCCGCCGCTGAGGAAGCTGCCGCGAAGCCCATCGCGCGCCATGCGCTGCCCGAGATGGCCCACCGCGTTGAGCGACAGCCCGCCCGCGCCGGTCTGAACGGACATGCCGGCGCGCAGCGCCCCCGCGGCGGCGATCACCTCGGCCACCAGCGCGCCGATCCGGTCGGCCTCGGGCGAGGTGTCGGGCAGGGTCGCACCCGACAGGATGCCGGCGGGATCGCCGGGCCGGGGAAACTCGGCCACCCAGTCCACCAGGTCCGGCGGGATACAGACCAGCGGCAGGGGCGCGCCGGTGATCGTGTCGGCAAGCACGGCCGTGTGCCGGGCGTGGCCCGCATCGACGCGGGCATATCCGATCGGCCCGCAGGGCACCGCGCCGGCACGCCCGGTGGCCGCGCCGTCGGCCCTGGCGAGCGAGGCCCCCACGAAGGCCAGGTCCACCGTCAACTCGCCGCTTGCCAGGGCCCGCGCGCGCCCGCCATGGGTTTGCAGCACCACCGGACCGGCGAGCGCGCCCGCCAGAACCGCATCGGCCACCGGGCCCTTGATGTAGTCGGAGATCACATGCGCGATCACGCCTTGCTCGATCAGCCGCACCAGCGGCGCGTGGACCGGGAAAAGCGAACTGGCCGCCACCGTCAGCCCGCGCAGGCCGCGCAAGGCCGCGGCCTCGCACACGGCGTTCACCAGCCGGTCGCCGTTGCGGTAATGGTGGTGAAACGAGATCGTCATCCCGTCGCGCAGCCCGGCCGCGTCGAAGATCGCGTCGAGGGAGGCCAGCCGCTTGTCCCGGGCCCGGTTGGGCGCGCGTTCGGCCCGCGCGGTGCGCGTGCGCCCGTCCGGTGCCGGCACGAGCGGCCCCAGCGGGGTCGCCATGGGCCAGTCATGTCCGGTGAGGGCACGCGCGCCTGAAAGGGCAGATCTGGTCTTCATGCTGGATCACTTGGCGAAGGGCTGGGACACAGGCAGGATAGGAACGGGACGTGGCATTCTGAATTCGGGAGTTATGCCCGGGGGTATAGGATGGCTCTATGCGGTGAGACGTCTCATGCCAGGACGGGAATATGTCTGCCCTTCCATCCGGCGGGGCCAGTGCGGTGGACCGACGTGCCATTGGCATCCACCGCGACGCTCACGGGCATGTCCTGCACGGTGAATTCGCGGATCGCCTCCATCCCCAGATCCTCGAAGGCCACCATCCGGGCCGCGCGGATCGCCCTTGCCACCAGCACCGCCGCGCCGCCCACCGCGATCAGGTAGGTGGCCCGGTGCTCGGCGATCGCCTGCACCGTGTCGGGGCCGCGTTCGGCCTTGCCCACCATCGACAGCAGGCCCTGTTCCAGCATCATGCGGGTGAAGCCGTCCATCCGGGTGGCGGTGGTAGGGCCCGCGGGGCCCACCGCCTCGTCGCCCACCGGGTCCACCGGCCCGACATAATAGATCACCCGGTTGCGCAGATCGACCGGCAGGCGCTCGCCGCGGTCCAGCATCTCGGCGATGCGCTTGTGCGCGGCGTCGCGGCCGGTCAGCAGGCGGCCCGACAGCAGCAGCGTCTCGCCGGGCTGCCAGCTGGCCATCTGCTCGCGGGTCAGCGTGTCGAGGTTCACCCGGCGGGCAGGCAGGTCGGTGCCCTCGTCGATCCGGGGCCAGGCATCCAGCGACGGCGGGTCCAGGTAGGCCGGGCCGCTGCCGTCCAGCACCAGCCTGGCATGGCGGTTGGCCGCGCATTGCGGCATCAGCGCCACCGGCTTGGAGGCCGCGTGCGTGGGGTAGGTGGCCAGCTTCACATCCACCACGGTGGTGAGCCCGCCCAGCCCCTGCGCGCCGATCCCCAGCCCGTTGATCCGGTCATAGAGCTCCAGGCGGAATTCCTCTTCGCGGGTCCGGGGGCCGCGGCGGATCAGGTCCATCATGTCGATCTCGTCCATCACCGCGCGCTTGGCCAGCAGCATCGCCTTTTCCGCGCTGCCGCCCACGCCGATGCCGAGCACGCCCGGCGGGCACCAGCCCGCGCCCAGGGTCTCGACCGTGCTCACCACCCAGTCCGCCACCGAGGCGGCGGGGTTCAGCATGGTGTAGCGGGCCTTGTTCTCCGATCCGCCGCCCTTGGCCGCGATGAGCAGTTCGAGCGTGCGGCCCGCGCACAGCTCCACATGGGTGACGGCGGGGGTGTTGTCGCGGGTATTGCGGCGCTCGAACAGGGCATCGGCCACCATCGAGGCGCGCAGCGGGTTGCCGGCATCGAGATAGGCCAGCCGCACACCCTCGTCGATCAGCTCGGGCAGGGGGCGGTCCGCGTCGATCCAGCAGGACTGGCCCAGCCGCGCGAACACGGTGACCATGCCGGTATCCTGGCACATGGGCCGGCGGCCGAGGGCGGCGAGCCGCGAGCTTTCGAGGATCTGCCCGATGGCCGCGCGCGCCGCCGGCGCTTGCTCGCGCCGGTAGGCGGCGGCGAGGTGATCGAGGTAGTCCCTCGGATGATAGACCGCGATGAACTGCAGCGCCGCGCGCACCGTTTCGACGATATCGGCGCCGGTGATGCGGGTCGGGGTCATGGCCGGATCCTTCCTTCCTGCGGGTTCGTGCGCACTATGCGCGCGGCTTCCGGGCCTGGCCAGATCTGCCGCGCGATCCCTGCAGCCGCGTCGTGACACCCGATGAAACCGGCCGTTCGCCGGCTGCGTCCCGCACAGCCTACGCGGTGCCGGGGCCCCGATTAAGCGGGCTTCGCGCGCTATAGGCCGCTTCTATACCGCCCATACCGACGCGCCGTATTCCGGGTTGGCGGCCCCATCCACCATGCTTCCTGCACAGACCGATGCCGCCTTCGAAACCGGGCCGAGAGCCACCGAGCGCGACAGCGGAACCGATCATGCTGGGGAGGATGACGCATGAAACAACTGCTCTGGAACTCGATCGCGGCCATACCGTTCGTGGTGGTGGCGGGGACGGCGTCACTGGCCGATGCGATCGGCGAGCTGCCACCCGAGATCGGCGCCGCCTACGAGGGCGTGGACGAGGGCCAGCCCATCGGCCCCTCGGCCTACCGCGAGTGGAGCCCGCGCTCCGAACCGCCCTGGACCATCGGCTATGCCAGCTCCTATGCGGGCAACACCTGGCGCGCGGAGGGGCTAAAGCGGCTGACCGAAGAGCTGTTCCCGGTCTACAAGGAGGCCGGGCTGGTGGACGAGATCATCGTCACGCAATCGGACCTCAACGACGCGCGCCAGATCCAGCAGATGCGCCAGCTTGTCGATCAGGGGGTGGATGCGCTGATCGTGTGCTGCTCCAACCCGGTGGCCCTGAACAAGGCGGTGGAATACGCCTACGAGAATGGCGTGGTGGTGTTTTCCTACTCGGGCTACCTGACCTCCGACAAGGCGCTGAACGCCTCGGCCAACTATGCCAGCGGCGGCTACCAGATCGCACGTTCGCTGATCGAGGAAGTCGGCGGCTCGGGCAATTTCCTTCTGGTGTCGGGCATCGCGGGGGCGGCCTCCTCCGAGAGCTTCGACGTGGGCGCCAGGCGCGCGCTGGAGGCGTTTCCCGACGCGAAGCTGGTGGGGCAGGTCTGGGGCAACTGGACCGACCAGGTCGCCCAGACCGAGGTGCAGAAGTTCCTTGCCACCAACCCGGCGCGGATCGACGGGATCATCGCGCAGGGCTCGCAGGAGACCGGTATCCTGAAGGCGGTGCTGCAATCCGGACGCGAGGTGATGCCGATCTCGCTGGCGGGCTCGGCCGGGGCTGCCTGCTATCTCAAGCAGAACCCGGACTGGATCAGCCACGCCTTCCAGATCTGGCCGCCGGGCGACGAGATGGAACTGGGCTTCAACGCCGTGATGCGGACTCTGCAGGGGCAGGGGCCCAGGATCCAGTCGCTCCTGCGGCCGGTCTACCGGGTGGAAGCCGCCGATTACGTGGCCTCGCTGCCGGATGACTGCTCGGTCGACTCCACCGAGTACATCCAGCCCGGGATCGATGTCTGGTTTCCGAACGAATGGGCGGCGGGCTACTTCCTGAACCCGGTCGACCCGCTGGCCTGGACCCCGGGCAACTGATCCCGGCCCATGCGCCCCGCGCGGCCCGCGCCGCGCGGGGTGTTTCGCCGCCATGCGCAGAGCAGACCACCGGAGAGGGCCATGCCCGATATCGAGCTGATCGACATCCACAAGGCGTTCGGAGAGACCCTGGCGCTGCGCGGGGCCAACCTGCGGGCGGATCTCGGCGAGATCCATGCCATCGTGGGCGAGAACGGCAGCGGCAAGAGCACGCTCGCCAAGGTGCTGTCGGGGGTCATCCCGCCGGACAGCGGGCGCGTCAGCGTGCTGGGGGTGGCCCCGCGCGATCCGGCGGAGGCCATCGCCGCGGGCATTTCCACGATATATCAGGAAATCCTGCTGGCGGAGGATCTGACCGTCTGGGAAAACGTCTTCGCCGGGGCCGACGGGCTGTGGCGGCGCAGCGTGCCCACCCGGCGCAAGCGCGCCGAGGCGCGGCAGATCCTGGAACGTCTGGCCCGGACCGAGGTGGACCCGGATGCCACCGTGGCCGCGTTGCCGCTGAACATCCGCCAGTGGATCGTGATCGCCCGGGCGCTGCTGCGCCGGCCGCGGCTGCTGCTGTTCGACGAAAGCTCCGCCGCGCTGGACCTGGAGGCCACCAACCGGCTGCACCAGGAGATGCTGGCGCTGAAGGCGCAGGGCTCGTGCATCATGCTGGTGACGCATCGGATCGCCGAGCTGGTCAGGATCGCCGACAGCGCCACCGTCCTGCGCGACGGCGAGGATGTGGGCCGGCTGGAGCGGGACGAGATCACCGAGGACAACCTGTTGCGTCTGATGTCCGCCGCCACCCGGCACATGGAGGCCGTCCCGCGCGAGAAGCGCGTTGTCTCCACCGCGCAGAAACCCGCGCTTGAGGCGTCGGGCGTGGTGCTGGACGCGCGCGCGGGGCCGGTGGAATTCCGCGTGGACGCGGGCGAGATCGTGGGCATCGCGGGGCTGGACGGGGCCGGGCAGGCCGCGTTCGTGCAGGCGCTGGCCGGGATCGCCCCGCCGCGCGCCGGGGAGGTGCGGGTCTGGGCAGGCTCCACCCGCAGCCAGGCGGTGCGCGGCCTGCGCGAGGCCGAGGAGGCCGGGATCGTGTATGTCTCGGGGGACCGCAGGAAGGAAGGGATCTTTCCCAATCTCTCGGTGTTCGAGAATTTCGCCCTTGCCCTGCATGGCCGTCATGCCGGCCGGCTGGGGCTGCTCGACCGCCCGGCGCTGGCCCGGGCCTTCGCGCGCGAGCAGGAGCGGCTGGGCATCAAGTTCGGCGCGCGCTCGGACAAGATCACCTCGCTGTCGGGCGGCAACCAGCAGAAGGTGCTGATCGCGCGCGCCTTCGCGCTGAACCCGCGGGTGATCGTGCTGAACGATCCGGCGCGGGGCGTGGATATCGGCACCAAGCAGGACCTCTATGCCCAGCTGCGCGATTTCGCCTCCAACGGCGGCGCGGTGGTCTACCTGTCCTCGGAAATCGAGGAATTCTTCAACTTCGCCGACCGCGCCGACGTATTCTTCGGTCACCGGATCTTCGCGTCCTTCGGGCCGGAGGAGATCAACGAGGAGAACCTGCTGGCGGCGATGTTCGGGCGGCGCGGGCATGTGGCATTCGACGAACCCGCCCCGCGCCGGGAGGTGGTAGCATGAGCGCGCTGCGGGGCATGGGGCACCTGGCGGTGCCTTTGGCGCTGGTGGTGGTGCTGCTGGTGCTGGCCGCGATCCGCGCGCCGCAGCAATTCACCCATGTGGGGCTGGCGGGCGCCGTTCTGGTCGCCGCGCCGCTGATCCTGGCCTCCATGGCGATCACGCCGATCGCGATCGCCGGGCGGGGCGGGGTGGACCTGTCGATCGGTCCGCTGATCGGCTTCGTCAACGTCACCATCGTGGTCTGGCTGCCGGCGCTCGGCCTGTCCAGCCCGCTGGCGGTGTTCGGCTATGCCATCGCCATGGCCTGCCTGTGGCAGGCGATGATGGCGGCGATGATCATCCATGTGCGGGTCTCGCCGATCATCGTGTCGCTGGCGGGGTTCATGATCCTGCAGGGGGTGAACCTGGTGATCCTGCCGCGCCCGGGCGGCGTCGCGCCGGACTGGCTGGCGGAGTGGGGCTGGGGGACCGACCTGTTCGGCCCGGTGCTCTACGTGCTGCTGGCGGCCTTCGCGCTGTGGCTGCTGTTGCAGCGCAGCGCGCTGTTCCAGCACATGCGGCTGATGGGGGCGGACGAGCGCACCGCCTACACGGCGGGCGTCGACATCAACGCGGTGCGCCTTGCCGCGCATCTGGCCGCGGGCGTGTTCGCCGGCCTGGCCGCGGTCTGCGTGACGGGCATGATCGGATCGGGCGACCCGCTTCAGGGCAACACGCTGACCTTGCAGGCGATCACCGCGCTGGTGCTGGGCGGCACCTCGCTGGCGGGCGGCCGGGGCGGGGCCACGGGCTCGGTGCTGGGGGCGGTGGCGCTCTACCTCGTGTTCGTCGTCCTGTCGTCTTTCAACTTCGGCGCGATCTCGGGCTTCATGACCCAGCTGAGCTACGGGCTGATCCTCGTGGCCTCGCTGATGCTCAGCCTGCTGATGACGCGCCGCGCGGGCGCGGCGGCATGAACCGGCGCGCCATTCCGGGGGAGGACTGCACATGACACGAGATGCCGGCGCGATCGCCCGAGGGCTGCTGCGCTCCGACCACAAGGGCGTGCTGCTGGGCGGGGTCCTTCTGGTGGGGCTGTTCTGCGTTGCCTCGATCCTGGTGGAGGGCTTCTTCTCTGCCAACAACATCCGGTCGATCCTGCTGCTGGCGGCCTTCCTGGGGCTGGCGGCGCTGGGGCAGACGATGGTGGCCGTCGTAGGCGGGCTGGACCTGTCGATTCCGTTCGTGATCGGCGCGGCCAACATCCTGCTGGCCTACCTGTTCGGCACCGGGATCCCTCCGGCGCTTTGCCTCGTGATCATCGCCGCGATGGGGGCGCTGATCGGCGCGCTGAACGGGCTGCTGAGCTACCGCATCCAGGGCCAGGCGCTGATCCTGACGCTGGGCGTGGGCTTTGCGGTGGTGGGCGCGGCGCAGATCTTCACCTCGCTGGGCTCGCGCTATTCCGGCACGGTCTTCAGCCAGGTTCCGGGCTGGTTCTCCAATATCGCGTCCATCGGCGGCAGCACCTTCGGGCTGCCGGTGCCGCCCGTCGTGCTGATCTGGGCGGTGATCGCCGCCGTCCTGATCGTGACGATCCGGCGCACCCGGGCGGGCCGCGCGATCTATGCCATCGGCGGCAACCGCTCGGCCGCGGCGCGGTTGTCGATCTCGGAATTCCGGGTCTGGGTCGGGCTTTACACGCTGTCCGGCCTGACCGCGGCGCTGACGGGCATGTTGCTGCTGGGCTTTTCGGGCGGCGGTTTCGTGGATGTGGGCAATCCCTATCTCTTCACCACCGTCGCCGCCGTGGTCGTGGGGGGCACGTCGCTGCTGGGCGGGCAGGGCGGTTATGGCGCCACCGTCGTGGGCGTCCTGGTGCTGCAGGTGCTGACTTCGTTCCTCGTGGGCATGGGGCTGAACTACGCCGCGCAGCAGACCGTCTTCGGCCTGCTGATCCTGCCGATGGTCGCGCTTTACGCCCGTTCCCCCCATGTGCGGATGCAGATCTGACACCCCGAAACAACAGCTCAACCAAGGGAGAGGAGCAATCATGAACATCCAGAACCTGGCTACCGGGGCCGCGCGCGTCGATTTCGGCGGACCCTACCGCATGGTGATCGACGGCGAGCTTGTCCCGGCCGCCAACAGCTTCAAGGTCTACAATCCGGCCAGGGGCGACGTTGTCGCCCATGCGCCCGAGGCCTCGCGCGAGCAGGTCGAGGCCGCCGTCGCCGCCGCGAAGGCGGCGCAGCCCGCTTGGGCCGCGTTGAGCTGGGAAGAGCGCTCCGCCCATATCCTGGCCTATGCCGATGCGCTGGACGCCCACAAGGAGGAGCTCGTCACGCTGCTGACCACCGAGCAGGGCAAGCCGCGCCATTCCATGGCCACCGGCGAGGTGGAGGCCGCGATCTTCTGGGTCCGCGAGGTCGCGAAGCGGCGGCTCGAGGACGAGGTGATCGAGGACACGCCCGAACATGTTGTCACCGTGGCGCATGTGCCGCTGGGCGTTGTCGGGGCGATCACGCCCTGGAACTTCCCGGTGCTGCTGGGGCTGTGGAAGATCGCGCCCTGCCTGATCACCGGCAACACGATGGTGATGAAGCCCTCGCCCTACACGCCGCTCTGCACGCTGCGTTTCGGCGAGATCGCGCAGACGGTGCTGCCGCGCGGCGTGCTCAACATCGTGTCGGGCGGCAACGAGCAGGGCGCCTGGCTGACCGAGCATCCCGACATCGCCAAGATCTCGTTCACCGGCTCCACCGCGACCGGCAAGAAGGTGATGGCGGCCGCGTCCTGCAATCTCAAGCGGATCACGCTGGAACTGGGCGGCAACGACCCGGCGATCGTGCTGCCGGGCACCGACTACAGGCCGCTCATCCCGACGCTGTTCGATGCCGCCTTCGGCAATTCCGGCCAATGGTGCATCGCGGTCAAGCGGCTGTATGTCCATGACAGCCTCTATGACGACTTCCTGAAGGATTTCGTGGCCCATGCCGCCGAGAAGGTGGTGGGCGACGGGATGAACCCGGAAACCGACCTGGGCCCGATCCAGAACCGCATGCAATACGAAAAGCTGCGCAGCCTCTTCGCGGATGTGCGCGAGAGGGGCTACAAGGTCGCGCTGGGCGGCGAGATCGACGAGAGCCTGCCGGGCAATTTCGTGCCCGTGACGATCGTGGACAACCCGCCGCGCGACAGCCGTGTCGTGCGCGAGGAGCCCTTCGGGCCGATCCTGCCCCTGATCCGCTGGACCGACCTGGAGAAGGTGATCGCGGATGCCAACGACACCGATTTCGGGCTCGCCGCTTCGGTCTGGGGGCCCGACCGGGCGGAGGCGATCGCGGTGGCCAACCGGCTGGATGCCGGTACCGTCTGGGTGAACGAGATCCACATCCACGGCATCGACATCCCCTTCGGCGGGCACAAGCAGTCGGGCATGGGGGTGGAGAACGGCCGCGAGGGGCTGGAGGAGTTCACCAACACCAAGACCTACATGTTCCGCAAGTGAGCGGGGCGGGGCGGGCCACGCGCCCGCCCCGGATCCGGCGATGTCCCGGGCCGGTCGCGCCTCGGCCGCGCCTCGCACGACGCGGCGAGGCGCCTTCGATCCGGGTGCGCGAGCCGGCCTAGGCGCGCGGCGCCGGCGACTGGAGCGCGGCATGCACCGTCTCGCCCAGGATCAGCCCGTCGCGCACGTCCACCACGATCACCGCGGGGCCCGCGAGGGCGGCGACGGCGCTGCCCTCGGCCGCGTTCAGATGACCTTCGACCAGGATCGCGGCCGGGCTTACGGTGACGCGGTCGAAGCGCGTCATCGCGGGCCCGGGCCATTTCGCGAAACGCTCCAGGTAGAAGGCGCGCACCGCCGCGACGCCGCTGATGTCCACCCCCAGGGCGGGGATGCGCTGGAACGGCGCGACCGGATCCATCGTGGCCATGGTGGCGTCGATATCGTCATTCCACTCGGCCAGGAAATGCGCCTCCAGCGCCGCCTTGGCCGCCTGCGCGCCCGGGTGGTCGGTCAGGTAGAGGGCGTCGGTCCAGTTTTCCAGCCTGACATCCTCAGCGGTGAACGAAGGCATGCGGGACATCCTTTCAACGGTATTGCTCCGGCACCAGCCAGAGCGCGATTTCGGGCACGAGGAACAGAAGCACGATACCGGCCAGCATCGGGACGACGAAGACCAGCGCGCCCATCGCGATGTCCTGCATCCGGGCGCCGGGCACGACCGAGCGCAGGACGAAGAGGTTGAACCCCACAGGCGGGGTGATCGCGGCGATCTCGATCGTCAGGGTCACGACGATGCCGAACCAGACCGGGTGATAGCCCAGCGCCGTCACGGCGGGAAAGAAGATCGGCACCACGATCACCAGGATCGACAGCGGGTCCATGAAGAAGCCCAGCAGGATCAGCAGCGCCACGATGGACGCCATGATCCCCCAGGGCGGAAGCGGCAGCGCGGTCAGCGTCTCCGCCAGCGCCTGCGGGATCCCGAGCCGCGCCAGCAGGAAGGTGACCAGGAGTCCCGAGATCAGAAGCAGGAGAAACATCGCGGTGGTGCGCACCGATCCGTCCAGCGCGTCGCGCAGCACGGCGAAGCTCAGCCTGCCACGGGTCGCGGCGATCGCCAGCGCGCCCACGGCCCCTATGGCGGCGGCTTCGGTGGGCGTGGCGAGCCCGGCATAGATCGAGCCGATGACGCCGAAGATCAGCAACAGCACCGGCCAGAGCTGCATCAGGCTGCCCAGTTTCTCGGCCCAGGGCGTGTGCGTCGTGTCCACCGGCGCGATCTCGGGGCGGCGCAGCACCAGGATGATCACCGTCAGCCCCAGCATCAGCGCCAGCACCAGCCCCGGAACGATGCCTGCGATGAAGAGCGCGGCGATGGAGGTCTCGGTCAGCACGCCATAGAGGATCATCGGCACCGATGGCGGGATCAGGATACCCAGCGTTCCGCCTGCCGCCGTGGCGCCCAGGGACAGCCGCCTGGCATAGCCCTGGCGGTCCATCTCCTTGACCGCGAAAGCGCCGACCGTCGCCGCCGTCACCGGGCTGGATCCGGAAACCGATGCGAAGGCGGTGCAGGCCGCGATGGTGCCCAGGGCCAAGGCCCCGGGCAGCCGGCGCAGCCAGATGCGCCCGGCGTTGAACAGGGTCTCCCCCAGTCCCGATTTCGCCAGGACCTCGCCCATGAAGACGAACAGCGGCACCACGATGAGGATGAAGTTCGAAGCCTCGGTGAAGGCGATGTTGGCGAGTTGCCCGGCGGCGGGCCAGGACACGAAGGCCGTGAGACCCGCGATCGCGATCAGCCCCATCGAGACGGCGACCGGGGTGCCGGTGGACAGGAATACCAGCAAGGCGGCGATGAAGGCGCCGAGGGCCAGCCAGGCATCCATCTCAGGCGCTCTCCGGCAGGCGCGCGGGCGGCTTTAGGAACAGCGCCACCGCCGTCATGACGAATTGCGTGGCGCCCACCGGACCGGCGGCGTGGATGTATTTCAGCCGGATCGGCACGATGGTCTGGGCCAGCGGGTCACGCTCGAAGCTGCGCAGCGCCAGATGCCCGACGAACCACAGCAGGATCAGGCCGAACAGGATGCAGCCGGCCAGCGCAAGGCGCGGCATCAGCGGTTTCACGAGGGCCGGCCAGAGCCCGTCGAACAGGTCGACGGAGACATGGTGGCCCGATTGCAGCGCCGGGGCGAGGCCGAGAAAGAAGATGTAGGTCAGCGCATAGCGCGCGAAATCCGAGATCCAGAGCGAGGGCGCATCGAAGGCGTAGCGGGCGACCACGTCCCAGAACACCAGCAGCGCCACGGCCAGGATCAGCGCGGAGGCGACCGCCGCGAACACGCGGTTCACGGCGGTCACGAAGGTCAGGAGCGCGTCGCGCATCCCTTACCAGCTCGGTTCGAGCGCGGCGCGCAGCGGCGCCCCGGCCTCGCCGGCGGCCTCGGAGATCTTGTCGAGCACCGGCCGGACCGCGCGCTTGAAGGCGGCCAGTTCGTCATCGCTGAGCGCATGGATCTCGCCGCCCTGTGCAGCCATCGCGTCCGAGGCTTCCTGCTGGCGGTCGAGCAGGAAGTCGGTGGCATAGACCTGCGCGGCCAGCCCCGCCTCCTTCATCGCGGCGCGGTCCGCCTCGGACAGGCGCGCCATGCTGCGCGGATCCGCGAGGTAGAACACCACGTTGACGGGCTGGCGCAGCTGGGTGATCTTGGGCCCCACCTCGTGCAGCTTGAGCGCCAGCGCCAGCGTGTTGTTGGACAGAACGCAATCCACGGTGCCCTGGCGCAGCGCGATATACTGCTCCGCCGGGTCGATCGTCACCGGCACCGCGCCCAGCGCCAGCAGTTGCTCGGACTGCCAGCGCCCGGCGGTGCGCACCTTCTTGCCGGCCCAGTCCGCCGGTGTCTTCAGGTGATCCTCGCGGCAGGCGACCAGCCCGCCGAAGGCCGGTTGCATCCAGAGATAATCGACGCCCTCGGCCCCGAACATCGCCTCGATCTCTGCGTCGAGCGCAAGCCCCACCTCCTTGGAGGTCTCCCGGTCTCCGGGGATGCCGCCGATCACCTCGATGAAGGCCATGGCCGGCAACTGGCCCGACATCACGCTGGCCGCCGAGGTCGTCACCGGCACGATCCCGTCGCGCGCGGCGTCGAAGCCCTCGGTGATGCGGACCAGCGAGCTGCCGAAATGCGGGGTCAGTTCGACCCGCCCCTCGGTGGCTGCCGCAACGTCCTCGGCCCATTTCCGGAACGCGCCGGAAAACGCGTCGGCCTCGGAGTGGAAGATGGCGACATCGAGTTTCGTCTGCGCCTGCGCCGGGGCGGCCCCCAGCACCAGCGCGAAGGCACCCGCGAGTGCCACGGCGGTCTTTCCGAACATGGTCTTTCCTCCCTTTTCATCCGGGCTTTTCCCGGTTCCTGTGTCACGTCTTTCCTCGGCTCGACATCATCGACAGCCCTGCCGAAAGCACATCGCCGACCGAGGGGCGCATCATGTCCTCCAGCGGGGCGCTGAAGGGGGCGGGCATGGCGGGGCGGGCAAGCCGCCGGATCGGCGCCTTCAGCGCGTCGAACCGGGCCTCGGCCACCTGCGCGGCGATCTCGGACGCGGTGGACCCCTCGAGCACGCATTCGTCGAGGATCATCAGCCGGCCGGTCCTGTCGACCGAGCTCAAGAGCCCCTCCCGGTCGAAGGGCACCAGGGTGCGCGGGTCCCAGACCTCGGCCTCGATGCCCTCGGCTGCCAGCGCCTCGGCACCTTCCAGCGCGACCGGCACCATGGCCGAGGTCGCCACGATGGTCAGGTCGCCGCCCTCGCGGCGCACGATGCCTTGCCCGAAGGGAACCGGCGCATCGCCCGTCGCCACGTCGCCTTCCTCGTTCAGAAGGCGGGCGTGATCGAGAAAGATCGTCGGGTTGGGCGAGCGCAGCGCGCTCAGCATCAGCCCGCGGGCATCGGCGGGCGTGGAAGGCATCACGATCTCCAGACCGGGCGCGTTCCAGAATTGGGCCTGCGGACTGGCCGCGTGCTGCGGCGCGGCACCGGCCCGCACGCCGTGCAGCATGTGGAACACCGCCGGCGCTCGGGCCTTGCCGCCCGATTGCAGGTGCACGTTGGCCGCCTCGTTGGTCAGTTGCGACCAGGCCACCAGCGAGAAACTGGCCGTGCCGATCGACACGAAGGGGCGGCCGCCCGCCAGCGCCGCGCCCACCGCCAGCATCGTGATCGCGGCCTCCGCCGAGGGCGGATCGAACACGCGGTCGGGAAACCGGGCGCGCAGCGCATCGGCATGGGCCTTCGGCGGACCGAGCTCCAGGATGTAGGAGCCGATCACGCTGATGGCCGGATCCGTCTCCATCTCCATCGTCAGCGCCTCCATCAGCGCCGCGCCATGGGTCATCCGGATCATGTCGTCCCTCCCGCGAAGACCAGCGCCCGCGCCTCTGCCTCGGTCGGAAAGGCGCCGGCGCGGGCCGTGTCGGCGGCCGCGGCCACCTCGGCGGCCACCTCCGCGTCGATCCGTTCCAGCCGCTCGCGGGGAACGCCGCCGGCCAGCAGCTCGCGCGCCCCGCGCAGCAGCGGGTCATGGGTTGCGAACCAGGCGCGATCGGCGCCCTCTGGCAGCGGCACCGCGCCCCAGGCCATGCCAAGCTCCAGCGGCCCATACGCCAGATCCGGCCAGAGCCCCTGGTTGCCGAACCAGCGCGGGGTGTTGGCCTCCATGAAGACGGGCCCGCCCCCGGCGGCGACGCGCGCGCGGATATCGGCCAGGGCCGGCGCCAGCGCGCCCGGGTTCGCGCCATCCATCGCGTGCGTCTCGATCCGGAAAGCCTCGGGCAGCGCGGTCAGCCGGTCCGTGCCCATGATCGAGCCGGGATAGCCGCCCCTGGCCGCGCCGATCGCGCCCTCGCTGTTGTTCTCGCAGACGAAGAGCACGGGAAGATCCCACAGTGCGGCGAAGTTCAGCGCCTCCAGCGCGACACCCTCTTCCAGCGCGCCGTCACCGAAGAAGGCGACCGCGACACGCCCGTCGCCCCGGCGCTTCATCTCGAAGGCCGCGCCCATCGCGAGGGCCGCCGACGATCCCAGCACGCCCGAGGTATGCGGCATCCCGATCGCGGCGTCGGACAGGTGAATGCTGCCGCCCATGCCCCGGTTGCTGCCGGTGACGCGGCCCAGGATTTCCGCGAAACCGGCCGCCATGTCGCCACCGCGTGCCAGGTAGTGACCATGGTTGCGATGGGTGGAAAAGATCATGTCTTCGGGCGCGAGCGCGGACATCACCGCGACGGCAGTGGCCTCCTGCCCGATATAGACGTGGAAATGGCCCACCATCTCGCCGCCCGCGTGAAACGCGATAACCTGTTCCTCGAACCGCCGGATCCGCAGCATCTGCCGCCACGGCCCGGTGGCATGATCCGGTCCGGTCATGTCGTCCCCTCCCTGCCGAGAACCGTCCGCGCGGCCGCCGCGATCCGTGCCGCGTCGGGCATCACCAGCCGTTCCAGCGCCGGGGCGAAGGGCACCGGCGCCTCGGGCTGCGCCAGGCGCGCGATCGGCGCGTCCAGCCAGTCGAACGCGGCCTCCTGCAAGGCGGCCGCGATCTCGGCCCCGGCGCCATAGGCGCGCGGCGCCGGGTCCAGCACCAGCGCGCGGTTGGTCCGACCGAGCGAGGCCGCGAGCGTCCCGAGGTCGAGCGGGCGCAGGCTGCGCACATCCACCACCTCGGCCGATACCCCCTCGGCCGCCAGCAGTTCCGCCGCCCGCAACGCCAGCGGAACCATCCGCCCGAGGCCGATCAGCGAGATGTCGCGCCCCGGCCGCCGCACCGCCGCCTCGCCGAGCCGGGCGACGCCATCGGGGCCGGCCACAGGCCCCTTCGCGGTGTAGGACATCCGGTCTTCGAAGAAGATCACCGGATTGTCGTCGCGCACGGCGGCCTTGAACAGCGCCTTCGCATCGCCCGGATCGGAGGGGTAGACCACCTTCAACCCGGGCACGTGCGACACCCAGGCGTGAAAGCTCTGGGAATGCTGGGGGCCGGTGGCGCCTCCCACGCCCACGGCCGAGCGGATCACCAGCGGCACCCGGAACTGGCCGTTCGACATCCATTGAACCTTGGCGGCCTGGTTCACCAGCTGGTCGAGGCCAAGCGTGAGGAAATCGCCGAACATGACTTCCACGATCGGGCGCAAACCGGACATGGCGGCGCCGATCGCCACGCCCACGAAACCCGCCTCCGAAATCGGGGTGTCGATCACGCGCGCCGGGCCGAACCGGGCGTGCAGCCCCTCGGTCTGCTGGAACACCCCGCCGGCCGGCCCCACATCCTCGCCGATCAGCACCACCCGCTCGTCGCGGGCCATTTCCTCGGCGATGGCGTCGCGCACCGCATCTCGGAAACTGGCGAGACGGGGTGCGGCGGTCATGCGTAGACCTTCTCTTCCAGCCGGTCGGGCCCCGGCTCCGGCGCGGCGAGCGCGGCCTTCGCGGCGGCTGCGATCCGGTCGTTCACCTCCGTCTCGATCCGGTCGAGCCGTTCCGCCGGAACCCCGCGTTCCAGCAGTGTCTGCCGCAATCGCGGGATCGGGTCGCGCGCGCGCCAGGCGCGGGTTTCGGCATCGTCCTTGTAGTCCTGCGCATCCCCCGCGTGATGACCCGAGAAGCGCCAGGCCCGCGCCAGGATCGCCGTGGGCCCGTCACCGGCGCGGGCCCGCGCGACCGCGCGTTGCGCGGTCTGCAGCACCAGCGCCGCGTCCATGCCGTCGATATCCTCGACCGGCAGGCCGTAGGCGGCGAGCCTTGCATGGATGTCGCCCGCCGTCACCTCGTCGGAGGCGGTGAACTCGCCGTAGCCGTTATGCTCGCAGACCAGAAGCACCGGCAGCCGCCACAGCGCGGCCATGTTGAGGCATTCCAGCACGACGCCCTGGTTCAGCGCCCCGTCCCCGAAGAAGGCCACGGCCACGCGCCCGTCGCCCGCCGATTTCGCCGCGAGCCCGGCCCCGACCGCCAGCGGCACGCCGCCGCCCACGATGCCGTTTGTCCCGAGGTTGCCGCGCTCGGAGTCGAACAGGTGCATCGAGCCGACACGCCCGCCGCACAGCCCCGTGACCCGGCCGAGGATTTCGGCCATGACGGGCTCGGGCGGCGTTCCATGGGCAAGGGTATGACCATGACCGCGATGGCTGCTGGCGATCCGGTCGCCCGGTCCGAGCGCGGCGCAGAGTCCGGCGGCGACCGCCTCCTGCCCGGTGCAGAGATGCGTAAGTCCCGGCACCTTTCCCGCCCGGAACAGCGATTGGAGCCGCTGCTCGAAGCTGCGGATCAGAACCATGGTCTGCCACAGACGCAACAAGGCGTCATTGCCCGCGTGCTGCATGTTTTCCAGCGCGCCCGAGCGGGCCTCGCCTCCTCCCTGAAGACCGCCGACACGTTTCCCAGCCGGTCGTTTTTTTCAGATTGGTAGGGAGGCGATGATCAACAATCAAAAAAAATTTCGATATCGAAATTCTTTTGCCGGCGACGCCGGCGGGGCGACGGCGCCGCCCGAAGAGGGCGCCGCCCGCAGGTGGCGCGGGCCGAAGATGGCGCGGGCCGACCTGCCGGCGGCGCGCTTGCGGACAGGCGCGCAGGGCATCGCGCGCATGTCCGGAGCCCGGGCGGCGGCGGCGGCCGCCACGGAGCTTCGCGGCGCGGGGCCGGGGATCTACAGCCCTGCGAAACCGGCCCGGGCCGCCCAGTAATCCCAGGCGCGGGTCAGCGGCATGTCCGACAGCAGCAGCGCGCGGGCCTTCTCGATCTCGCCATCGGTCAGGTAGGCCGGCTGGCCCAGCGGCAGGCTGTTCAGGATCAGCTCGGCGTTTTCCTTCAGGTAGATCGAGATCATGCAGATCGCGCGCAGGTCCGCCGCGGCGCAGACCGCGCCATGCCCGCGCAGCAGCACCGCCGCCCGGTCGCCCAGCGTCCGGGCCAGCGATTGCCCCATGGGCAGGCTGTCCACCAGCATGTTGGTGTCGCCGAATTCCGGCTGGCTGTCCCAGACCGGCACGTCGGGGCCCGCCACCGCGCCCATGTGAAAGATCGGCTTCAGCGGCACGCCCGTGACCGTGAAAGGGATCACCGGGCGCGCGTGGTGATGCGAGACGGCGTTCACCTCGGGCCGCGCCGCATAGAGCGCCGCGTGGATGAAGCGCTCTGCATAGGGCCGGCGCGGATCGTCCGACAGCAGCGTGCCGTCCAGGTCGAATTCCATGATGTCGCCGCGCGTCACCACCTCGGGGCTGCGCGAGCGCGACAGCAGGAAACGGTCTGGCCGGGTGGGGTGGCGCACGCTCACATGGCCGAAATCGTCGATCACGTCCTCGCGCGCGAGGATGCGGTTGGCGATCACCAGCTGGCTGATCGAATGGTCCAGAAGGTCGGTTTCGCTCATCTTGCCTTGTCTCCCCTGTTGTCAGGCATTGCTCATCCCAGCGCCACCAGGACCACCCCCAGTGTCGCCAGCGCCGTCGCGGCCAGAAGCGCCGCGCTCGGCATCGGTTCGGTGCGGAAGACGAATACCGCCAGTACGGCGGCGATGTAGACTTCCACGGAATTGATGAAGGTCACCGTGGGCACGTCGGTGAAGGTCAGCGCCATGAATTGCAGGATCTGCCCCACCGACATGCACAGCGCCGCCATGATCTGCCACGGGTTGGGGTGGCGCAGCGTGTCGCGCACCATCGCCCGGTATCGCGCGGAGACCAGGCAGGCGGCGACGTAGTAGCCCAGCGCGGCCAGCGCGCCGATGAAGGCGCCGAAGAACGGATCGGGCACCGTTTCCAGCCCGATGCTGCGCACCACGTAGCTCAGCGCATAAAGCAGCGCCGACAGTGCCCCCAGCGCGATCCCGAGCGACACCTGCGACGGGTCGCGACGGCCTTGCAGCGTCTTGCGGTTCTCCAGCCAGAGCAGCACGAAACTGCCGGCGATCAGCCCCATCCCGACGCCGGCCAGCCCCGAGATGACCTCGCCCAGCAGAACCCAGGCGAGGATCAGCGACAGGAAGGGCATCAGCCGCCGGATCGTCGAGGCGCGGACGACGCCGGCGAACTCGATCGACTTGAACAGCGACAGCCGCCCCAGCACCGTGGCCAGCAGACCCGATGCCGCGAACCAGCCCAGCGCGGCCCAGGCCAGCGCGCCCGACGCCGCAGGCCCGGGCGCGACCGGCGCCGCCCCGCCCGTGGCCAGCCACCCGAGCCCCGCCAGCAGCCCCGTCAGCAGCACGGACAGAAGCACCCCGCTCTCGCCGCTGCTCTGCACCGCTCCCTTGGCGATGGCGACGCTGGCGAAGGCGAAGCAGAAGGCCGAGGCCAGCGCCAGGATCTCGCCGATCATGGCCCCCCCACCTCCGCGGGGCGCGGCAGGGCGGCAGCGGTGCCGGGCGGCGGGGAGAGGGGCATCGAACGGTTCACTTAGCCATCTAAGCAAATTTCCGCGCCGCTGCCAGCCTGTTGAGACCTCTGCCTCATCGGGACATCGGAGGCCGAATTGATGGTGGACAGAGCCCGTCGGCCGGCATAAAATTAGATCACTAAGAGTTGCACCTTCATGCGACTGTACGATCAGGGAGGATACCAATGAAAACGCTCGTCAAGGGCGCTGTCTGCGCGTTTGCGCTCACAGTGGCCGCCGCGGCCCCGGCTGCCGCCAAGACCTACAACCTGACCCTTTGCGGCGCGAGCCCGGGCGGTCTCTGGAGCCTTCTCGGCGCGGGTGTCGACGCTGCCGTGAAGAAGTCGTTCCCCGGCTCGACGGTCACCTACCAGACCTCCGGCGGCGGGCTTGCCAACGTGGCCCTGCTCGACCAGGGCAAGTGCGACCTGGCCATCATCCACGACGCGGAGGCCAAGGCGGGCGTTCAGGGGCTGGCGCCCTTCCAGGCGCCGGTCACCAGCATGGCCACCATCGCCCAGCTCTACACCTGGGCCCCCATGCAGGCGATCGTGAATGCCGACTATGCCGAGGAGCACGGCCTGACGACGCTCGAGGACATCGCCGAGAAGCAGTTGCCGATCCAGCTGGTGCTGAACCGCCGCGGCAACATCGTCAGCTCGGTGGGCGAGTCGATGCTGAACGCCATCGGTGCCAGCCCCGCCCAGATCGAGGAATGGGGCGGCAACGTGCAATACGCGGCCTCGGGCGAGCAGGGCGACCTGATGCGCGACCGCCGGGTGGACATGCTGCTGAACTCGCTGTTCGTCAATCACAGCTCGATCCGCGAACTGGCCTCCGCCATCGACGTCAAGCTGCTGCCCGTGCGTCCCGAGACCGCCGCGAAGGTGATCGAGGAATGGGACATCAAGGACTACACCATCCCGGCCTCGGCCTATGACTGGAACGGCCAGGACACGCTGACAGTCACCGTGTCGGCACAGCTTTTCGTGCGCGCCGATGCCGGCGAGGAGATGGTGACCGACATCGCCGGAGCGCTGGTGGAGCATGTCGAGGAACTGCGCGGCGTGCACAAGGCCATGTCGCCGCTCGATCTCGAGCTGATGGCCGGCGCGGCGACGGTGCCGTATCATCCCGCCGCTGCCACGATCTTCCAGAAGGCCGGCTTCTGATCTGCCGCGGGGGCCGCTGCGCGGCCCCGCATCCCGCCCGCGCGGGCTCCCCGAGCCCGTGCGCCGCCCGTGGCCCCAGCGCGGAGCTTCCATCGTGCTCAAACTCTTCTTCGATACCGGCGCCCGCCGCCGTCCGACCGGCATTGCCGGGCATCTCGTCAAGGCCTTCGCCGCCGCCACCGCGGTCTGGGTGGTCTGGGCCGCCGGCTTCTCGCGCGAGGACGCGCTGACCCTGACCATGACCTTCCTGGCCCTGATGCTGGTGCTGACCTTCACGCTGGTCGGCGCCACGGCCGGGGCGTCGAAGGCGCGCGTGAACGTCGTGGACTGGGCGCTGGCGCTGGCCTCCGCCGTGACCGGCGCCTATTTCGTCGCGCAGGCCGACGGCATCGCCCAGCGCATCACCCTGCTCGACCCGCTGAGCACGCCCGACATGGTCTTCGCCTCCGTGCTCCTCGCGCTGACCATCGAGGCCATGCGCCGGACGGTGGGGCTGGGGCTGACGGTGATCGTGCTTCTGTTCCTGGCCTACAACATCTGGGGCGACCGGCTGGGCGGCGTGCTGGGGCATGGCAAGATCACCTATACCCATTTCATCGACATCACGATCTTCACGACCGACGGGCTGTTCGGCGTGCCGCTGCGGGTGGCGGCCACCTATGCCTTCCTCTTCGTTCTGTTCGGGACGGCGCTGTCCAAGGCGGGCGGGGCGCAGTTCTTCTACGACCTGGCCGCCTACCTGACCGGGCGCTCGCCGGGCGGACCGGCCAAGATCGCGGTGATCTCCTCCGGGCTCTACGGCACGATTTCCGGCAGTCCCACCTCGGACGTGGTCACCACCGGCAGCGTGACCATCCCGATGATGAAGAAGATGGGCTACAAGCCCGCCTTCGCCGGCGCCACCGAGGTGGCCGCCTCCACCGGCGGCAGCCTGCTGCCCCCGGTGATGGGCGCGGCGGCCTTCATCATGGCCGAATATACCGGCATCGAATACGTGGACATCGCGCTGGCCGCGCTGATCCCGGCGCTGCTCTACTACGTCCCGATCTATGCCCAGGTGCATCTGCGCGCGATCAAGGAGGGGCTCTCGGGCGTGGACCGCTCCCAGATCCCGCCCCTGGGCAAGATCCTGCGCGAGGGCGGCCTGTTCATCATCCCGCTGGTGGTCATCAGCTGGGCGCTGCTGGATGGCTACACGCCCACCTACAGCGCGCTCTACGGGCTGGCGGCCGTGGTCGCGGTGGCCATGCTGCGCAAGTCCACCCGGCTCAGCCCCGCCGATTTCCTGGACATCCTGTCGGAAACCAGCCTGCGCATGGTCGCGGTGGCCGGCGCCTGCGCGGCCGCGGGCCTGGTGATCGGCGGGATCACCATGACGGGCCTCGCCTCCAAGTTCTCGACCCTGATCTTCATGATCTCGGGGGCCGATGTGCTGCTGTCGCTGATCGTGGCCGCGGGCCTGACCATCTTCCTTGGCATGGGAATGCCCACCCCGAGCGCCTACATCCTGGCCGCGGTGCTGGTCTCGCCGGTGATGCAGGACCTCGGGATCGACCTGCTGGCGGGTCACCTCTTCATCCTCTATTTCGCGGTGATGTCCGCGCTTACGCCACCGGTGGCGGTGGCCGCCTATGCCGCCAGCGCGATCGCCGACGAGAACCCGCTGGTGATCGCCGCGCATGCGGTCAAGATCGCGCTGGGCGCCTTCCTGATCCCCTTCGCCTTCGTCTACAATCCGGCGCTGCTGCTCGACGGCACGGTGCCGCAGATCGCCTTCGCCGTGCTGACCGCGGTGGGCGGGCTGATCCTCGTGGCGGTCGCGGTCGAGGGCTATTTCACCGGGCGGCTGGGCCGGGTGCCGCGGCTCGTGCTCTTCGGGGCCGGGATGCTGATGCTGTTCGGCGGCTGGCTGTTGACCGTCGCCGCGCTGGCGCTCGCGGCGGTCGCCTGGCGTCTCGACCGGCTCGCCGGGCCGGCCCCCGCCCCGGCGGACCGGGCGCCCCGGCGCGCCGCCGGCCGCGGCGAGCCGTGACGTTGCACGCCCGCGCCGGACAGACTACCTTCCGGGGCGGAGATGGATGACCGCCCCGACCATATCTCGCCCTCGGGCGACTCGCTCGAACTCAGCGAGGAACGTCTCGCCCGGCTCGTGCGGCTGTGCGCGCGCGGCTTCAACCGGGCGCTGCAGATCCGCCTGTCGCAGCACGGGGTCACCTTCGGGCAGTGGATCTTCCTGCGCATCCTGTGGATGAAGGACGGGCTGTCGCAGCGCGAACTCAGCCGCCACGCCGGTGTGACCGAGCCCACCACCCACAGCGCGCTGCAACGGCTGGAAGCGCAGGGTCTGGTCACGCGCCGCAACCTTCCGGGCAACAACCGCCGCCAGCACGCCTTCCTGACCGAAGAGGGCCGGCGCCTGCGCGACAAGCTGGAACCGCTGGCGGTCGAGGCGAACGAGGTCGCCGTCGAGGGGTTGACGGAGGCGGAACGCGCGGTGCTGCGTCGGGCGCTGCTCACGATCATCGACAATCTCGACCGCGACGAGGCCGCCGCCGCCGAGCGTGGCGTCCGCATGCCGCCCACGCGGATGCCCAGCGTCGACGTCTGACGCTCCGCGCAGCCCCGGCTCCTTCATTGTTCTTCAAATACGCCATCGCCACGGCGCCGCCCGCGCTGCGACAGGGTCGTCCCGGAACCATGGGGCCCGCATGCGGCGCATCCCGGGCGGCGCGGCGCGCACGGGTGGCGCGGCGCGCGCGGGTGGCGTTCAGGTGCGCGGCTGGCGGGTGATCCGGTCGAGGAAGGTGTCCGCGCCCATCACCTCGCGCAGGGGCAGGCGGGCCTCCTCCTCGCTGAGCACCGTGGCGTACCGGAGTGTCTCGCCGTCCCAGAACCACCAGTAGACCACCTCGCCCGCCCGGTCGCGCACCGGCATCCGGAAGGTGGGAAAGGCGCGGGCCGCGCCCTCCGGCGGGACATGCGCCACCACACGCGCGGCCAGGCCCAGCCGCGCCAGCGCCGCGCCCAGCGGCATCATGGCCACGAAACCGCCCGGCCGCGCGGCCAGCGCGGCGGGCTCGCGGGGGCGGGCCGCGTGCAGGCCGGGCAGGGCGCGCAGCACGGGCGGATAGCTGGGATGGTCATGCGTGACATGGACATAGGCCAGCCCCGCGCCGGTCTCGATCTCCACGATGTCGCCGGGTTTCGGGTCCAGCATGCGGGGCTCCCTCACAGGCTGTAGGCTTCCGCCGTGGACGGGTGAAACAACTCGTCCACCTGCACCCGGGCGGGCGAGAGGCCCTGGGCGTGATGATAGTCCAGGAACCGGTCCAGAACCTTCGCGTTTGGCGCCAGCCCGTAGCTCCAAGGGTCGGGGCCCATCAGCCGGCGGGCGCGGTCGAGCGTGTCCTCCACGAAGGGCATGGTGACCTTCGTGGCCGAGGTGTCGGCCAGCAGCTCGCCGGCGATCCGCTTGGCCTCGGTGAAGCCCTTGAGCAGCGCGCCGGGCAGCCAGGGATGCGCCTCGGCCAGGCTGCGCCGGACCCCCAGCACATGCATGATCGGAAAGAGGCCCTCGCGGCGGTACCAGTCCTCGGCCGCGCCCATGCTGTCGCGCCAGAGCCGGCCCACCTGCGGATGCCCCTCGGCGAAGCAGCGCGGGGCGCGCGGGCCGATGAAGCCGTCGATCTCGCCCGCCATCAGCATGGCGTTCAGCGTGGCGCCCTCGGGCGCGGGCTCCACCGTCACGTCGGCAGGAAGCTCGACCCTGATCTTCTCGGGCCGGCCCGGCGTGTCCATCCCGCCGCGCACCCAGGTGATGTCGGAGGGTTTCACCCCGTGCGCCTCCTCCAGGATGCCGCGGATCCAGACATTCGCGGACAGCTGGTATTCCGCGATGCCGATGCGGCGGCCCTTGAGGTCTTCGGGGCCGTCGATCCCGCGATCGGTGCGCACGTAGACGGAGGTATGTCGGAACGCCCGGCTGAGGAACACCGGGACCGCCACGTAATGCGGATCGCCCCGGGCCACGGAGATGGCATAGGACGACAGCGACAACTCGCTGATGTCGAAGGCCTGGTGGCGGAAGGCGCGAAAGAACATCTCTTCGGGGCTGAGCAGCATCGGGACCAGGTCCACCCCGTCGACCCGCGCGCGCCCGTCCACCAGCGGGCGGGTGCGGTCGTAATCACCCATCGCCACCGACAGTTGCAATTTCGTCATGTCCCTGTCCTTCCCGTGTCCACCGGCACCTGCCGGTGCAGATCCGCCCAGCCGCCCGTCCGGGCCGCCTCCAGTATGGCGTGGCACAATTCCAGGCTAGCCAACCCCCATGCGCCGGTCTGCGCGGGCGCGCGCCCCTCGCGCAGCGCCTGCCACAGCGCGTCGATCACCGGCGCGCGCGGGGCGCGGCCGGTCTCCGCCTGGCGGAAGCTGCGCTCGGTGTCGCCGAAGATCTCCACCCCGTCCGGCGTCAGCCGCAGGTCGGCCCGGTCGCACAGCGCGATCACCGGGCCGAAATGCTCGTGATGCGCGGGCGGCGGCGGCTCGGCCCCGGCGCCGTAGGTGCGCGCGGTCTTGGCCGCCGCCTCCTGCCCGGGGGCGATCGAGGCCAGTGCGCGCCGGGCCGCGCCGTAGCTGCCCGGCGCCTTGTCCTGGCCCAGCTCGGCCACGTCGCCCATCCAGATGTCGCTGTCGAAATGCGCGTAGCCCGAATAGGTCAGCGTGGCGAAGGCGCCCGAGGCGAAACTCACCAGCGCGGCATAGGCTCCCTCGGTGGGGCGTGCGCGGTCCCAGGCGCCGGTGAGCGCGGCCACGCGCGTGGCCGCGCCGCCCGCCAGCAGCCGCACCATGTCGATCTGGTGGATGCCCTGGCTGAACAGCACGCCACCGCCCTCGGCGGTCGACAGTTCCTCGGGGCGGCGCGGGCGGTAGAGGAAATCGGTGTAGTTGAACGCCTGGATCATGCGCAGCCGGCCGAACTCGCCGCTGTCGATGATCGCGCGCGCCAGCGCGACCGGCGCGTCGAAACTGTGGCTCGGCCCCACGATCAGCCGGATGCGGGCGGCGCGCGCCGCCTCCACCATCGCCGCACCGTCCCGCAGCGTCACCGCCAGCGGCTTGTCGACCAGCACGTGCTTGCCCGCTTCGGCCGCGGCGCGCACATGATCGGCATGCATCTGGTGCGGGGTCGCGATGTAGATCGCCTCCACCTCCGGATCGGCGCAGAGCGCCTCGACGCTGGCATGGGCGCGCCCGCCGAAATCGGCCTCGAAGGCGGCGCGGCTTTCGGCGCGCGGCGCGGCCGCCGCGACCAGCCGCACCCGCGGATCGGCCCGCAGCGAAGGCAGGGTCAGCACGAAGCCGCGTCCCAGCCCGGCAACGCCCAGCCGAATCGGATCAGAGGTCAAGCACCAGCCTCCCGGATGCCGCGCGCGAGACGCAGATCATGATCTGTCCCGCCTTTTCCTCGTCGGTCAGCACCATGTCGCGGTGATCGGCGGCGCCCTCGAGCAGCCCCGTCCGGCAGGTGCCGCAAGTGCCGCTTTCGCAGGAGCTGACGGTGGAGATGCCCGCCGCGCGCAGGGCCTCCAGGATCGAGCGGTCCGCCGGCACCTCGACCGTCCGGCCGCTGCGGGCCAGTTCCACCTCGAAGGCGGTATCGTCGGCGCGCACCACCTCCACCGGCTTGAAATCCTCGAAATGGATCGCCGTTTCGGGCCAGTGGCCCGAGATCGCCTCGATCTCCTCCATCAGCGCCCTGGGGCCGCAGCAGAACACCTGCGCCTTGGTGGGTTCGGCGAAATGATCCCAGAAATCGTAGACCTTGTCCGGGTCGCCATCGTCATGATGCACGATCAGCCGGTCGCCGAACTGCGCGCGGATCTCGTCGAGATAGGCTGTCTGTTCGGGGCTGCGGGTGCAGTAGATCAGTTGGAAGGGCTTGCCCTGCCGGTCCAACGCCTGCGCCATGGCGAATATCGGCGTGATGCCGATGCCGCCCGCGATCAGAAGGTAGTCCGGCGCGTCGGACAGCGGAAAGTCGTTCTCCGGCGGCTCGATCAGCAATTCGTGGCCCTCGGTGGCGGCCTCGTGCATCGAGGCCGATCCGCCACGGCTGTCGGGTTCGCGCTTGACCGCGATCACGTAGCGGTCGGGCGCGGTGCCGTCGCCCATCAGCGAATAGCGCCGCATCGCGCCAGAGGGCGTGCGCACGGTGATGTGCGCCCCGGGCGCAAAAGGCGGCAGCGTGCCGCCTGCCATTGGCGCCAGCGTGAATTCCGTGATCTCTCCGGTCAGGGCGCGGCGTGCCGCGACCCTTGTGCCGATACTCTCCATCCTGTGCTCCCTGTTCGCGCAACCGGGAAAAAACCTTGCCAGTTCTTAGAGGGCTAAGTATTTTCTGTCAACGAGACGCCGTGCGCGCATCCCGCCCTGTCGCCCCGGGCGGAATGACACGGTATCGTGTGCAGGACGACCAGGGAGGAACATATGCTGACGCCAGAGGAAAACGAGCTTCTCACCCGCGTGACGGGGGACGCGCCCATGGCGCGGCTCATGCGCCAGCACTGGACACCGGTCTGCCTCGTCGAGGAAGTCGCCGAACCCGACGGCAAGCCGCTGCGCGTCGAGGTTCTGGGCGAAAGCTATGTCGCCTTTCGCAATTCCGAGGGGCGGCTGGGGATGCTGGACGAGCTGTGCCCGCACCGCAAGGCCTCGCTCGTCTATGGCCGCAACGAGGAGTGCGGGCTGCGCTGCCTCTATCACGGCTGGAAATTCGACGTGGAGGGCAATGTCCAGGCGATGCCGTCGGAGCCCGAGGGCAGCCCGCTCAAGGACAAGGTCAAGGCGCGCGCCTACCCGGTGAAGGAATGGGGCGGGTTCGTCTGGGCCTGGCTGGGCGATCCGGACGAAATGCCCGCCTTCGATCCGCCCGCCTTCGCCCCGCGCGAGGACGTGCCGATCTCGATCCTGAAGATCCGGGTGCCGGCCAACTGGGCGCAGATCCACGAGGGCCAGATCGACAGCGCGCATTCCTCGTCGCTGCATTCCTCGGACATGGTGCCGGCCCGGGTGGAGGGCGCCTCGGCCGATGACAAGGCGTGGTATCGTCCCTCGACGGACAAGTCGCCGCGGATGCAGACGCAGACCACCTCCTACGGGTTCCACTACGTGGCGATCCGCAAGCCGATCCGGAATGCGCGCACCCACAACTACCTGCGCATCACCGAGTTCGTGGCGCCCTACTACTCGCTGATCCCGCCCAACAACGCCTATAACGTGGCCAGCGTGATCGTGCCGGTGAACGACGAGGAAAGCCATTTCCACTTCATCGCCTGGGGGGACCGCGAGACGCCTTCGACCGGCGAATGGCGCGCCTTCAACCACGCGGTGCCGGGCGTGGACCTGGACGACAAGTGGCGGCCGCTGCGCACGCTGGAGAACGATTTCCTGCAGGATCGCGCCTGGATGAAGGAAGGCAATTTCACCGGCATCAAGGGCATTCCCAACCAGGACATCGCCATGTGGGTCAGCATGGGCCCGCGCGTGCAGCGCCATACCGACATCCTGGGGGCCTCGGATCTGGCGATCGTCGAGTTCCGCCGCCTGATGGCCGATGCCGCGCGCAAGGTGGCCGAGGGCGGGCGCGCCATCGGCACGCAAGAGCCGCGCCTGCCCCAGTCGCGCATTGCTTCGCGCGAAGGGGTCTATCCCAAGGAACTGGACTGGCGGACGCTGGCCGATCCGTCGCAGAGCCAGGCGGCCGAGTGATGCCGTGAATGGACGGGCCGCGGGATCGGTGACGGGTCCGGCCGTCATCCGGGCCTGACGCGCGTGGCCCGAAGCCGCGGCCCGATCCGGTCGGCGCCCGTCCTCCCGGCCATCGCCGGCGCGCGGAGCGCGATATCGCGCCGGTGGAGCGGCCGGCCCGCTCCGTCCGGTGACCGCGCCCCGGCCCCGCGGCCAAGCGCTGTCGGCCCATCTCTGCCCCGCCGTCGGCGAGCCGAAGCAGACCGGGGATTTCCGCCGGCGGCGCGCTGCGACCCCGCCTGTCAATCACGATCGGCAGCGGCCCGCGCGACTGGCCGCGCGGGCGGCCATCACCTTCCGGCGATGCGGATCGAGAAGCTGCGCTGCGCGCCGCTTGGCGGGGCGGGGAAGGGGGCGGCGCGCTGCACCATCGCCATCGCCGCGCGGTCCAGCGCCTGCGAGCCGGAACTGCGCGCGATCGACAGGCCTGCCAGCGCCCCCCCTGGACCGATGCGGAACGCCACCACCGCCTCGCCGCGCGCGCGCACCGAGGGGCGGGGCACCCGCGACAAGCGCTGCATGACGTCGCCCGGGTAATTGCGCGTCGCGGCGTTGCCGGTCTCGGTGCCGGATCGGCCCGCCCCGCGCGAGACCGCCTGCGCCTCGCGCGTGCCCTGGGCCTGCCCGGCGCGGGCGTTCTGCTGGGCATTGCCCGTCTGTCCGCGGCGCTGGACGGGCGGTTGCTCTGCCCGGCGGGGCGGCTCCGCGCGGTCGGGGCGCGGCGGCGGGGTTTCCGCCCTGGCCCGCGCCTCGACGGTTGCCGGCCGGGTCGGCGGGCGCAAGGACCGGGTGACGGAGGTTTGCCTGTCGTCCACGGCCTCGAGCCGGTCGAGGGCCTCCGGAGATGCGGCAGGAGCCGGTTGCGGCGCCTGCGCGATCTGGCGTTGCGCCGGAGATGGCGGTTCGGCGCGGTCGGGCGGGGCGTCCGGCCGGGGCGGCGATCGGTCGGGCTGCGCGGCCACCGGCGCAGGCGCCGCCGGTGCCAGGGGCAGGGCGTCGACAGGGCGCGCGGTGCGCGCGGGCTCTGCCGGGCGTGCCGCCAGCGCCTGGTCGGTGGCGGGCGGTTTCTGCGCCGCGTCCGCCCGGGGCGCTGTCGGCGCCGGTTCGGGGGCGGGGCCTGGTTCGGCGGTGTCGGGCGTGTCCGCGGTGCGCGCGGGCTCTGCCGGGCGTGCCGCCGCGGCCCGGTCGGTGGGGGGCGGTTTCTGCGCCGCGTCCGCCCGGGGCGCTGTCGGCGCCGGTTCGGGGGTGGGGCCGGGTTCCGTGGTATCGGCCGTTTCCGCGGCGCGCGCGGCCGGATCCGGGCGGGCGCTGTCGAGCGGGGGGGGCGTGTCGGGCCGCTCTGCCATCGTCTCCGTCGTCGTGGGCCGCTGGGTTCCCGCGGCCATATCGGCGAAGCTGGTGCCCAGCCGCACCTCCGCCGCCCCGCCGGCCCCTTCGGTCCGCACCGTCACGTCGGGCATCATGCCCGCCGCGAGCAATCCGTGCGCCGCGATCGCGACGCCCAAGGCGGCCAGCTTCATTCCGCGCGAGGTGGCGATCATGGCAGAGCCCTTTCGGTCACGATCATGATCCGGTCGGCCCCGGCCGCGCGCAGCTCCGCGGCCACGCGGATCAGTGTTTCCGCCGGCAGCGCCCGGTCGGGCACGATCCGGCCCGCGCCCTCCGGGCTGCCGTCGCGCGATGCGAGATAGGCGGCCACCGAGGCGATCTCGGCTCCCGCATGGGTCAGCCTGCCATCCGCATGGATCACCAGCGCATCGGGCGGCGAGACCCCCTCGAGCGAGGCGGTGCGCACCAGCGCGAGCCCGGAGTCGAGCGGCCGCGCCAGGGTGCCCGCCACGAGAAAGAAGATCAGCATCAGGAAAACGATGTTGATCAGCGCGATGGTGGGCTCGCGGGTGGATTTCGCGCGGCGCCGTCTCATGCCGGGGTCAGCACCGTGGCCTGCACGCTGGGCACGCCGCGCAGCACTGCCAGCAGGTCGGTCAGGCGCTGGGCCGTCACCTCGCCGCGCAGCGCCACCAGCAGCGGTGCGGGCCCGTCAGCCTGCTCCAGGCGGGACCGGAGCGCGTCCGGCAGCGCCTCCAGCGAGAGCGCGGCGCCGTTCAGGCGCAGGTCCTCGGGCGAGAGCTGAAGGAAGAGCGGGCGCGTGTCCGTCGCGGTCCCGGCGCCGCTTGCGGCGCTCAACTCCACCTCGGCGAAGCGGGTGAAGGTGGAACTCAGCATGAAGAACAACAGCAGCAGGAAGATGACATCGACCAGCGATGTCATGGACAGCCGCCGCTGCCTTGCCGCGCTACGCATGGCGCGGCGCCCAGTCGGGCGCCGCCCCGGTGCGCGGCGCCGCATCGCCCGGAGCCGCCGCCGGCGACAGGATGGTGTGGATCGCGCCGCCGGCAAAGACGCGCTCGGCGTCCAGCCGTGCCTCGAACCAGCTCAGCACCATCGACGCGGGCATCGCCACCGCCAGCCCCGCGGCGGTGGTCAGCAGCGCCACCCAGATCCCGCCGGCCAGAACCGACGGGTCCACCTGCGCGCCCGCCTCCTGCAAGGCCCGAAAGGCCGAGATCATGCCCAGAACCGTGCCGAACAGGCCCAGCAGCGGGGCAAGCTGCGCCACCGAATCGAGAAAGCGGAACCCCCGTTCCAGCCGGGCGAAGCGGGCCTCGGCCTCGGCCTCCAGCCGGGCGGCATCGGCCCGGCTTTCCATCGCCAGGGCGATCACCGGCCGCAGGTAGCTGCGCGATCTCTCCATCTCGCGCCGGGCATCCGGCACGGCGCCGCTGTCCCAGGCCTCGACCGCGCGGCGCAGCGCGGCATGCCGGCCCACGCCCGCGCGGGTGAACTGCCACAGCTTGTAGAGGATCAGCGCCAGCGTCACCACCGACACCGCCGCCAGCAGCAGCACGACCGGACCGCCGAGATCGGCGATCCGGGCCAGCGCTTCGCGCATCTGCCCGATCATCCCGCCACCTCCACGTCCACGCGGCTGCGCAGTTCGAGCGCCGCGCCGCAGGCGGCCGCGCTCGCGCCGCTGCATTCCGTGGCGCCGTTGAACAGCACCATGCCCAGCCCGCCGCATCCCGTGCCCGGCAGCACGAACTGTCGCACGCGCGGGCGCGCGGCGGGCAGCGCGCCGAAATCGAGCAGGGTCAGCCGCTCCACCTGGCCGCCGGTGTCGAACAGCACGACCTCGAAGACCGCGCTGCCCAGATCCTCGGCATGGCCGTTGGTGGCGAGAAAGCTCAACTCGCAGCCGCCCTCGGCCTCGCGGATCGTGTTGAGTTCCACCAGCAGCTTGCCGGTGATGTCCTCCTGCGCCAGGGCGGGCGGGGAAATGCCCGCCACCAGCAGGCAGCCCAGCCCCTGCGCGATCCTTGCAATCGTCATCCTGTCCTCCGCCTTCCATTTCCCTGGCGCCCCGGCGCGGTCGCGCCGCGCCCGGCTCATTTCGTCAGGATCAGCTTGCCCGCCCGGGTGATCCGCAGCGTGTAGACCTGACCCTCCAGCGTGATCCGCGCCTGCGCGCCGCCCCGGGTCAGGGTGCGGGCGTCGTGGCTCGGCAGGTCCTGCGGCCCAGAGGGATGCTGGGCGTCCGCGCGGTCCGCGGCTGCCATGTCCCGGCTCCGGCAGGTATCGGTCATGCTCATCTCCCCTTGCAGGATGAGCCCGCGCGCCCGGCCGCCAGAGGCCTGGCGCACGGGCGGTTTCACCAGGCGATCTCGCGGGTCAGCGCGAGTTTGACGTTTCGCCCCGGCGCGTTGTCGAGTTGCAGGTTCGGCCGGTAGGTCGCGTCGGCCAGGTTCTCCACCGCCAGCGCGACGGTGAATCCCTCCAGCGCGCCGCGCTCCGGCGTCCAGTCCACGAACAGGTCGTGGGTGACGTAGCTGTCGCCGGCGGTGGCGGCCGAGGCGGTGGTGATGTCGCCGGCCCAGGTGCCGCGCCAGCCATAGCGCAGCCCCTGCCCGGGCATCTTGCCGCCGAGCGTCAGCGACAGCGTGTCGGCGGGCGTGTCGGTCAGGGTCTCGCCGGTCGACAGGTCCTCCGAGCGCACCATCGACCAGGCCATCCGGCCGAACCAGCGCTCCGCCTCGTAGGCGCCCTCCAGTTCCAGCCCGCGAATGCGCGCCTCGTCGATGTTCGAGAAGTAGGGCACCGCCGCCAAGCCGGGCGCCGGGGCCGACGGCCGCGCCGTGGTGGCGATCATGTTGTCGATGCGGTTGTCGAAGGCGGTGATCTTGGCCTGCAGGCTGTCGCCCGGCGCGAACACGTCGAAGCCCTCGTAGGACAAGCCCAGCTCGACCGTCGTCGCGGTCTCTGGCTCCAGGTTCAGGCTGGGCGCGCGGGGCGCGAAGAACATCGGGCCGCGCTGCACCTCGCCTTCGGAGGAGTAGAGCTCGTCCAGCGTGGGCACCCGCTCCGTCCGCGCGACCGAGCCGAAGACCGACCAGTTCTCGCCCAGGTCATACATCACCGCCAGCTTGGGCGAGACGGCGGTGAAGTCGCGATCGCGCGCGCCGGCCGCGGCCGCCCCGGTGCCGGGTTCCTGCCAGACCCGTTCCAGCCGCAGGCCGGGGATCAGGGTCAGCCGGTCGTTCCAGATGAATTCGCCCTGCGCATAGAGCGCGAACCGGCGGTCCTGCCCTTCCGGGTGGAAGGGCAGGGCGCCCAGCGACGAGCCGGCCGTGCGCTCCTGCCCGGAAATCTGGGCCCCGAAGGTCAGGTAGTTCTGCCAGGCGCCGCTGCCGAACTCGACCGTGTTCTCGGCCTTGAGCGTCAGCGTCTCGTAGGCGGCCTCGTTGTCGCAAAGCACCAGGAAGATCCCCGGCGCGCACATCGCGCCCATGGAAAAGTCGCGCTTGGTCACGTCGGTCTGCGACCAGGACAGCGTCACGTCCAGGTCGAGCCAGGGATTGCCCGCGCCCTCGTGGCGCCAGCCGATCACGGCGGTGTCGTCCACCGCACGAATGTTGGCCGTGCCGAAGCCTGCCACCGCCGCGCCGCCGGTCTGGGCCACCACGGTGTCGTCCAGGTCGCTGTCGGTGCGCGACCAGGACAGGCGCAGCGACTGGTCGCGCGCCTCGCCGAAATGGAAGGTGCCCTTCACCAGCCCCGACCACCGCTCGTAGCCGCTGCCGTCCAGCGCGGTGCCGTCGCCGTCTTCCTGCTCGCCGGCCGTGCCCCGGTTCAGCGCGAACAGGAATTCCGCATCCTCGCTCGGGCGGCTGGCGAAGACGAGCCCTCCGGTCCGGCCCTCGCCGTTCGAGGTGAGCCCCGCAGAGAAGCGCAGCGCGCCCGTCTCGCCCTCATCCAGGAAATCGGAGGCGTCCTTGGTGGTGAAGTTGATCACCCCGCCGATCGCGCCCGACCCGTAAAGCGTGGAGGACGCGGGGCCGCGCAGCACCTCGACCCGCTTGTAGAGCGCCGGATCGCCGAAGAACGAGCCGGTGCGATACTGCTCGAAGAACTTGGGCGCGCCGTCCACCGTCACGACGATGCGCGCCTCGCTGGCGGTCTGTTCGGAATTGCCGATGCCGCGGATGTTGAAGGCCTCGCCCAGGGCGCGCGTCGAGCCCGTCGCCTGCACGCCCGGCACGTCGCCGAACAGCTCGCCCACCGTGTCGGCCTGTGCGCGGTCGATATCTTCCTGCTCCAGCACGGAGACCGCCTGCGGTGTGTCGATGGCCACCTTTTCCGTCCCGGCGCCCAGCACGATTCGTCCCAGCGGCGTGAATGCCTGTGTGCCCGCCTCCTGCGCGCCGGCAGCCCCGGCAAACAGCGCCGCCAACGCCGCGCTTCCTGCAAGGCGCCCCCGGCGCCCCTTGCCCCACGTCATCGCGTTCCCTTTCCTGTTCTTCGCTGGCGGACGGGGCTGGCGTGAGGCTGGCATGACCGCTAAACTTGACTTGAATAGTCAGAATAAGGTCTATAGGAAAGGCGATAGAAACAGTCAAGCATCTTCCGGGCCATCCAGCCAGACGCCAGACACGCGCCGGGACAAGGAAAGGAAACCAAGAGGATGCCGCTTACCGATCCCGTCACCCCGGATACCCTGCTCCGGGCGAAGCTTGACCGGCCCGACCGCCGCGCCCGCGATCTGGCCGCCGAACTCGGCGTCTCGGAGGGCGCGCTGGTGGCCGCGCAGGTCGGCCGCGGGGCCACCCGCCTGAAGGCCCATCCGAACGACCTGGTGCCGCCGGTCTCGACCCTGGGCGAGGTCATGGCGCTGACCCGCAACGACAGCGCGGTGCACGAGCGGGTGGGCGTCTACGACGCGTATCATGCGGGCGATCACGCCACGATGGTGCTGGGCCCCGAGATCGACCTGCGCATGTTTCCCAAGCACTGGGCCCATGCCTTCGCCGTGGTCGAGGAGGCCGAGGCTGGCGTGAAGCGCAGTTTGCAGGTCTTCGACGCGGCCGGCGACGCGGTGCACAAGGTGCATCTGAAACCGGCCTCCGACGTGGCGGCCTTCGAGCGGCTGGTGACGGCCCTGGCCACCGGCGATGATGGCCGGCAGTTCGATGCCGCCCCCCGCGCCGAACCCGAGGGCGCGCGGATCCGCGAGGACAAGCTCGACATCCTGCGCGCCGAGTGGGACCGGATGACCGATACCCACCAGTTCCTGCGGTTGGTCTCGAAGCTCAAGATGAACCGGCTGGGAGCCTACCGTGCGGCCGGTGCGCCCTATGCCGAGGCCCTTGCGCCCGAAGCCGTGTCGCTCATGCTGGAAGGGGCGGCGGCACAGGGCATCGAGATCATGCTTTTCGTGGGCAATGCGGGGTGCATCCAGATCCATGCCGGCGCGGTCGGGACGGTCAAGCCCATGGGGCCCTGGCAGAACGTGCTGGACCCGCGTTTCAACCTGCATCTGCGGGCCGATCACGTGGCCGAGGTCTGGCGGGTGTGGAAGCCCACCCAGCGCGGACCGGCGATCTCGATCGAGGCGTTCGACCCGGAGGGGCGGCTGATCCTGCAATGTTTCGGCAAGCGCAAGGAGGCGGAGCCCATCGCCTGGGACGCGATGGTGGCGGCGCTTCCGGTGGCAGGAGGGGCGGCATGACGCGGCTGTTTCTCGCAACGCTGCTCTGTGCGCTGCCGCTGGCGGCACCGGCAGCGGAGCGGATCGTCTCGGCGGGCGGATCGGTCACGGAAACCGTCTTCGCGCTGGGCGCGGGAGATCTTGTGGTCGCGCGCGACACCACGTCGAGCTGGCCGCCCGAGGTCGAGGCGCTGCCCGATGTGGGCTATGTCCGGCGGCTGTCGCCCGAGGGGGTGCTTTCGGTCGCGCCGGACCTGATCCTGGCAGAGGAGGGCGCGGGCCCGCCGGAAACCGTGCAGATCCTCGGATCGGCCGAGGTGCCCTTCGTCACCATTCCCGACGCCACCGATGCCGAGGGCGTCGCGGCCAAGATCCTCGCCGTGGGAAAGGCGCTGGGACGCGATGCGGAGGCCGAGGCCCTCGCGGCGCGGATCCGGGCCGAGATCGAGGCGGTCGGCGCCCGCGCCGCGCGGATCGAGCGCCCGGCCCGGGTGCTGTTCGTGCTGTCGGCGGAGGGCGGCCGGCTGCTGGCCTCG
>Ga0008833_1000267_pt1 | contig 68437 bp, 69 predicted proteins | sample HotLakConsoUCCLE_FD_62216 | JGI IMG/M metagenome (GOLD analysis project Ga0008833, IMG submission 62216) | Hypersaline microbial mat communities from Hot Lake, Washington, USA - Hot Lake Consortium UCC-LE | ecosystem: Environmental > Aquatic > Non-marine Saline and Alkaline > Hypersaline >... | reverse complement strand
GGAAAGCGCGCGCGTTTCCGATCTAAATGACCAAGTCATGCTGGCATTTCTGCGCACACCCGCTCCTGACACCGATAGTTTGATCTACAAGCTAATGATCCTCCGTTCTGACGGACGCCTAGACTGCGATGACGAGACGCTCGACCATATTTGCAGCGACATTGCGGCGCTGGACATGTGAGTTCCGGTCTACGCTCGTTCCCTCATTCGAAGGCCTCTTGACAAATCCAAGAGGAAGCGAGACGTTGCTCTTGGAATTTTTAAGAGGAGGCCTCATTGGTCGGACTACCCCAACTCACCACGAGAGCCGCTTGCCGCGTTGCGCGTCTGCATCCTGATCGGCTCAATGAGTATATCGCAGCCGGGACTTACCGCTGCGCACCACCCACAGTCGCGGGCCGCGCGCGCGTGTTTGAGCCTGACGACATGATTGGCCTCTGGCTGTTTCGTGAGCTGATGCAGGACGGGCATTCGCCCGTGAAAGCTGCGCGAATTGCCTGCGTCGTCATGGAGGCGAGCCGCTGCTGGCCAAAAGAGCCTGCAATGTCGTGCGTTGAAAATTACTTCGATGACGTGACGGCAATGCCCGCTTCACAAGTTCCCGATCCCGAGACTTGGGAAACGGTGCTGTCGGGGGATGCGGACATTCGCAAAGTGACAACGTTCAACATCGCCAAAATCCGGCGGATGGTTGCCCATTACACCAATCAGGAATTGGGCCTGACGGACAAGGGCAACTGATGACAGTTTCCGGCCCCGGAAAATTGTGTGGACCCGCTCAAATCGTCCACACGCTCGCCGTCCGGGCGGGGCAGGCGAGCCACTCCGCGCCGAGGCACCCGGACGGCAACCCAACCGCCAACGCTGCGAAGCAGTGGGCATTCTGCGCGCCGGGGGAGCGATCCCCCGGCCACTTAGAAAGGCATGATCATGACCAGACTGACTGAATTGAAAGAGCGCCGCGCCGCTGCGCTCGAAACCATGCGCGCCCATGAGGAAGCGGGCGGGGCTGAATTCGACGCCGCCAAGGCGCAATATGACACCCTTGCCGCGCAGATCACGCGCGCCGAGGCTATCGAGAATGCCGAGCGCCAGGAACGCGGCAAGCCGCTTGTCGGCGATGGCAAGCTGGAAACCGAGCTGCGCCAGTTCTCTATCCGCCGCGCGATTGCCGGGGCGGCGGGCATGGAAGGCGTGGACTGGGGCCGGGAACGCGAGATGCAGGCCGAGCTGGCCAAGCGCGCGGGCCGCGCTCCGCAAGGCCTGTTCATTCCTGCCGAGGCGCTGGAAACCCGCGCCACGACCAGCGCCGCCAATAGCGGCGGAACCCTTGTCCCCACCGATCACCGGCCCGAGCTGTATATCAGCGCCCTGACCGCGCAATCCGTGGTGCGCGCCATGGGGGCAACCGTTCTGACCGGCCTGACCGGCAATGTCGAAATCCCCAAGGAAGGCACCAGCCCCCAGCCTACCTGGAAGGCCGAAAATGCCGACTTTGACGAAGGCGATGCGACCTTCGGCAATGTCGAGCTGAAGCCCAAGCACTGCGGCGTCATCACGCAATGGTCGCGCAACATGATCTTGCAGGCCTCGCCCGATGTGGAGATGCTGTTGCGCCAGATGCTGGCGCGCAACATTGCGCTGGGTATCGACCGCGCTGCGATCAGCGGCACGGGCACCACGCAGCCGCTCGGCTTGCTCAATACCCCCGGCATTCAGACCCATGCGCAAGGCGTTCCGCCTGGCGATACCACCTTCCTGACGCTCACCGCCGGGATGATCGCCAAGGCCGACATTGCCAACGTGGGCGCGATGCGTTCCTTCCTTGGCACCATGGGCGTGAAGGAAGCGGCCATGAAAACCCGCGACAGCACGGGCTTGCCGATCAGCATGGACCAACTGTTCCACATGGAGCCGCGCGCCTTCAGCAATCAGGTGCCCAACAATCTCGGCGATGACGATGATGAGCATGGCCTGATCTATGGCGACTGGTCGGAGCTGCTGATTGGCGTCTGGTCGGAAATCGACATTCTCGTGAACCCCTACGAGAGCGCGGCCTACAAGAAGGGCAACATCTCGCTGCGCGCGATTGCGACCGTGGACACGGCTTGCCGTCACCCGCAAGCGTTCGTGTCGGCAACGGGCTTCAAGCCGTGACGCGCGCGGCTTGCCCTTCAATCGAGCGGCGGGCCTTTCCCGAATTCCGGGCGCTGGCAGGCGCGCGGCGATTGGAGGGCTATGCCGCAACCTTCGGCGCGGAAGCGCGCCTGGGCGATTTTGTCGAGACCATCGAGCCGGGGGCGTTCCGCGCCTCGCTCGATGGCGACATTCTGGCGCTGGTCGATCATGACCCCGGCCTTGTGCTGGGCCGGACCCGTTCCGGCACCTTACGCCTTGCCGAGGACAGCCGAGGCCTCGCCTTTTCGCTGGATCTACCCGACACACAAGCGGGCCGGGACATTATTGCCCTTGCCGCGCGCGGCGATATTGGCGGGATGAGCTTTGGCTTCCTCATCCCGGCGGGCGGCGAAGTCTGGCAGGGGAACCGTCGCAGCCTGCGCGCTATCGACTTGCGCGAAGTGTCCGTTGTGCAGGCGTTCCCGGCCTATCCCGATACCCAGATTGCCCTGCGCGCCCGAGGCGAGGCCGATGCGCGCGCCGCGCGGCGGCGGGCGGTCGAATTGAGAGAGCGCACCCCATGGGCATGATCGACAATCTTGCGCGCCGGTTCGGCTTCGAACGGCGCAACGCCGATCTGAGCTGGCAGGCGCTTTCCCCCGGCTTTGGCATGGGCGCGGCCATGAGCGCGCGCGCCGCCGAGAATATTTCAGCCGTCTATGCGTGCGCGGCTGCGATCAGCTCGGCGCTCGCCTATATCCCGGCCCTGGTCTATCGGCGCGACGGACAGGGCAACCGGGTCGAACAGTTCGACCACCCGCTTGTCATGCTCACCCGCCAAGGCGTGAATGCACAGATGACATGGCCGGAATTCGTGGAGCATTTCGTTGCCGACGCGCTCTTGAGCGGCAACGGGCTTGCCGAGATCATGCGTGATCGCAGCGGCGCGCTGATCGGGCTGGAATTCATCCCTTGGTCGCGCGTGTCGGTCGAATATCTTTCCACCGGGCGGCTCGCCTATGACGTGTCGGACCCGTTCGGGCGGGGCCGTGCGCGGCGCTTGCTGCAATCCGAAGTGCTGCACTTGCGGGACCGTTCGGATGATGGCTTGATAGGGCGTTCGCGGCTTTCGCGGGCGTCCGAAACCGTCGCGGGCGTGGCAGCGGCCAACACCTTCGCCAAGGGCTTCCTTGACCGGGGCGGCTATCCCTCGGGCATTCTCACCTTCCCCGGCAAATTGAATGCCGAGGACAAGGACGCCTTCGCCCGCGAATTCGCAAAGAAGCACGCGGGCGCGCAGAATGTGGGACGGGTGCTGGTGCTCGATCAGGGCTTGACCTGGACGACTGCCGCCATCTCGCCCGAGGATGCCGAGCTGCTGGAAAGCCGGAAGTTCGGGGTCGAAGAAATCTGCCGCCTCTTTCAGGTGCCCCCGCCGCTGGTGCAGGATTACAGCCATAACACCTTCACGAATTCCGAAACGGCGGGACGCTGGTTTGCGCAATTCACGCTGGCACCATGGGCGCGCAAGCTGGAAGCCGAATTCGCGCGCAGCGTCTTTTCCCCGGCCTCGGGCTTCGAGCTGGAGCTTGACCTGTCCGCCTTCCTGCGCGGCGATCCTGCCACCCGATGGAACGCGCACAAGATCGCCGTGGAAACCGGCGTGCTCGATCCTGACGAAGTGCGGCACGTGGAAGGCTGGAACCCGCGCGCCAAGCCCGAGCTGACGCCATGAGCGCCGCCGGGGCTTCACGCCGCGCGCGGTTCAAGCAAGCCGACGCCACCCGAGCCTTGCGGGCCGCGCAGCGGGCGGGCTTGCAGCCGAGCGGCTACAAGATCGACACCAGCGGGGCGATTATCGTGATGCTGCACAACGGCGCCGCCAGCCCCGATGCCAACCGCAACCCCTGGGATGACGAGTTCTTGCCATGAACAAGCGCCGCCTGAAATCCAATCGCTTCCTGCCCGAATATGTGTCCCGGTTCAAAGACCGGCACGGCAAGGAACGGTTGCGGTTTCGGCGCAAGGGCTACCCCTCGCAGTATTTCACGGCCCCGCTCGGCACAGAGGCGTTCCGGGAGGAATATCACCGCTTCAATAGCCCCGATGCCATTGCCGAGGCCCGAGAGGCCGCCGCCGCTTCGCGCTGCATCCCCGGCAGCATTGGCGACCTGTTGCGCCGCTATCTTGCCGTGCCCGAGCGGCTTGGCCCGAGCGAAGTGACGCAAACCAAGGTGCGCAATATCCTGGAACGGTTCTGCGAAGGGCGCGAGGACCGGCCCGTGAAGGGCGTCACCTTCGAACACATTGATGCGATCATCGCCAAGACGCGGGTGAAGCGGATTGATGCTAAGGGCCGCAAGGTCGGCGGGGTCGAAGCCGCGCGCAAGCTGCGCAAGGAGCTGCGCCGGTTCTTTGGCTTTGCTCGCAAGCTGGGCTGGATCGCCGTCAACCCCGTGGATGATAGCCAGCCCGTCAAGATCAGCCCGAATGAGCGATCCAGCGGCTTCTACACCTGGACCGAGGACGATATTGCGACCTATCGCGCGTTCTGGCCGCTGGGCACAAAGCAGCGCCTCGCCATGGAGCTGATGCTGTGGACCGATCAGCGCAAGGTCGATGCCATCCACCTTGGCCCCCAGCACGTGCGCAATGGCAAGTTTGCGATCCGGCAATCAAAGACAGGGAAGCTGCTCACCCTGCCCATCGCCGCGCCCCTTGCCGAGGCCATAGCGGCGATGCCCGAGACCGAGGCGCTTTGCTACCTGCTCACAGAATGGGGACGGCCATTCTCGCCCAAGGGCTTTGGGGGATGGTTCCGCGATCAATGCGATGCCGCCGGGCTTCCCAAATGCACCGCGCACGGGCTGCGCAAGGCCACCATGCGGCGCATGGCCGAGCTGGAAATGCCGAACAAGACTATGAAATCGGTAAGCGGACATTCGAAGGATGATGAGGTCGCTCGATACACCGAAGCGGCTGATCAGGAGCGCCTTGCCGATGGTGCAATCAAGCGCCTGGTCGAATGGGAAAAGTCTAACCTAGTTTCAGGGTTAGACGCGCAAGAGGCTTAATTGAATGTATTCGCTTATGAAAAGTCAGGATGTGGAGGCCCGAGCCGGAATCGAACCGGCGTATACGGATTTGCAGTCCGCTGCGTCACCACTCCGCCATCGGGCCGGCCTGCCCCGGGCAAGACGCGGCTTGCCCGGACAGAGCGCGGCACCTAGCGATTCGCCGCGGCAAAGGCAATGCGCCATTCGCACCCGGTGCGGCGCATCGACGAAACCGCGCGAGCCGCAAGCGATCGGCGCGACCTTCCGCAACGTCACTCTGGACCCCCGCGGCGCGGCGCGCCAAAGACCCTGCCCATGACGATCGCAAGCCTGCTCGAGCCCGTGGACGGCAAGCCCGGAGCGCGCCGCCTGACCCATGCCGACGAATGGATGCAGGGGCGCACGCTCTATGGCGGGGCCTCCGCCCTCATCGCCTTCACCATGGCGCAGCGCGCCTTTGCCGGCCTGCCGCCGCTGCGCGCCGGGCAGATCGGCTTTGTCGCGCCGGTGGGCGAGGACATCGAGCTCTCCGCCGAAATGGTGCGCGAGGGGCGCAACGTCACGCAGGTCCGCAGCGAAATCCGCTGCGGCGGGCGGCTCGCGCTGACCGCCTTCTGGCTGTTCGCCGCGGAGCGCCCCGCGAACGCCCGGCGGGAGGCCGATCCGCCCGCCGACTGGCCCGGTCCGCCGGATCAGAACGCGCAGGCGATGAAGGGCGAAGGGCCTTCCTTCATCCGCAACAATTTCGAACTGCGCTTCGGCCAGGCCAAGGACGCGGACCACGGCGCGACGGTCCGGCGCTGGGCGCGGCTGACCGGCGATCACGGGCTCGATCCGGTGAGCCGGCTGGTGCTGATGGGCGACGTCATGCCGCCGGGCGCGATGCGGATCATGGATCGCGCGGGGCCGATCAGCTCGATCAACTGGTCGTTCAACGTGCTCGACCCCGAATCGCGTTCGGAAGGCGGGTGGTACCTTGCCGAGAACGCGAGCCAGCACGCGGATGCGGGCTATTCCGCGGAACGGCTGCGGATGTGGGACAGCGCGGGCCGGCAGGTGCTCGACGGGATCCAGTGCGTGGCGGTGTTCGGCTAGGACGCGGCCGCACGGTCCGGCGCTTCAGCCGTCGGTGAAATCGGGCCTGCGCTTCTGCATCGCGGCCATCACCGCCTCGACCTGGTTCGGGGTGCGCATGATCGCCTCCTGCTCGACGCTTTCGGCCAGCAGGATCTCGTCGGCGGACCGTTCGGTCATCGCCTCCTGCAGGCGCTTGGCAGCGCGGATCGCGTCAGGGTTGCGGTTGGCGATCGTCTCGGCGAGTTCGAGCGCGCGGGCCAGCGGATCATCGGACAGTTCGGTCGCAAGGCCGATCTCGCGCGCCTCGGCTCCGGTGAATTCCCGATTGGTATAGATCAGTTCGCGCAGCACGTCGTCCCGCACGAGGCCGCGCCACAGGGCATAGCCGCCCATGTCGGGGACGAGCCCCCACTTGAGCTCCATGATCGCCATGCGCGTATCGGGGTGGACGATGCGGATGTCCGCCCCGCTCGCGATCTGGAGGCCGCCGCCGAAGCACACGCCGTGGACCGCCGCGATCACCGGCACGGCGAGCTTGCGCCACTGCATCGCGACCTGCTGGAAGGGATTGGCATTGCCGTGGGTGCGCTCGGTCAGCGGCCGGGCATCGGACGACGGGGCCTTGGTGAAGTTCGACAGGTCGAGCCCGGCGCAGAACGCCCTGCCTTCGCCCGAAAGGACGACGACGCGCACGCCCTTCATCGTCCCGAGCCGCTCGCCCGCGTCGATGATCGCCTCGAACATGGCAGGGTCGAGCGCGTTCATCTTGTCCGCGCGGGTGAGGCGGACGTGGGCGACGCCGCTGTCGGAAAGGTCGATCGCGATGCGGGGCGCTGCCGGGGTGTCGACGGCAGCCGGTTCGGCGCCTGCGGCGTTCGGGGCAACGCCCGTGCTGGCAGTCGTGGTGGGGGTGTCGGTCACGGATCCCTCGATTCTGGTCGTCTGGTCGATCCGCGCGAAGGTGCAGGATCGGCCGGGCGCTGTCTACCCGGCGCGCGCTGGCCGCGGCGGGGGTGCGGCGGCGAGCGCGGCGGCGCAGGGTCCGTCCGGCGCATCGAGGAAATGGCCGCCGCGCGCATCGGCCGCGATCATCCTCGAAAGGCCGAAGGGCGCGAGCTTGGCGCGGATCCGCGCGACGCGGAGCGCAAGCAGCCCGCCGCATTCGCGCCCCGGCCGCACGCACCGCCGGGCGGCGGGTGGAGTGGCCGGCGGAGGGGCCGGCGGATAGCCCAGCAAGTGGCGCCGGGTAAGGCGTTCCCCCGGCTTCCGGGCGAGCCGCCAGAGCAGTTCGAATTCGCGCGGACGAAGGCCGAGCCAGCAAGCCTCGACCCGCCCGTCGCGGTGGACGAGATCGAGCCTGACCTCCCCCGCCTCGAGGAAGCGCGGGATGCGCGTGTCGGCGTCGGGGAACGGCACGGCCGGTTCCTCCGCGGTCACAGCAGCCCCCCTGCACGCATGGAAAAGACGCTCCTGCGGGTAATCACGAGGTGGTCGAGCAATTCGATGTCGAGCGCCGCGCCCACCGCGCCGAGCCGGCGGGTGGCGGCGATGTCGGTCGCGGAAGGGCGGCAATCGCCGGAGGGGTGGTTGTGGGCGACGACGATGCCGGCGGTTCCCAGTTCGAGCGCGCGGGAGAACACGCAGCGCATCCGCAGGACAAGCGCCTGCCCGCAGCCCCTGCCGAAGCCGGCATCGCCGAGATAGGCGTTGCTGCGGTCGAGGAAGATCGCGTGGAAGCGCTCTTCCTCGCCTTCCGCCGCGATGAGGCTGCGGCGCAGGTGGTCGATCAGGGCCGCGACATGAGCCTCGCGCGGATCGGTCCGCGGTTCGATGCTGGGGTCGGGGCGGGGATCGGGGCGTGGCGGCGCCCCCGGCCTGACCGGTTGCAGGCTTCTGCGCGCGAGCTGGGCGATCATCGCTCCGCCCTGCCTCCCCGCGCGGGCCACAGCGCGGCCGCGGCCGCCTTCCACCCGGCGACCCGCGCGACGAAGGGAAGCGGGCGGCCATTGCGGCCGGTGCGCCAGTCGCGATAGGCGCCGTATTCGCGCCTGCGCAGGACATGGAGGATCAGCCCCGCGCCCAGCAGCAGGAGCTGGGCCCAGCCCGGCGCGATCGCCATGGTCGCATAGGCCACCGGGGAAATCACGTCGGCGAGCGCGCGCGCGATATGGGCCGTGACGGCAAGCAGCTGGGTCCCGGCAATCCACAGCGTGTAATTTCGATTGGCGTAGAGCGCGATCATTACCCAGGCGACGCAAGCGACGAGATCGGTCGAGGCGAGGAACGGGTCCACATCGAACAATCGGTATCCCTCGCCGAAAACCGCCCGGCGAATTTGCGTGGCGATCTCGAACAGCAAAAGCCATGTCGCCGCCACCGCCTTTTCCGGCCCACCACCCCAGATGAACGCGGCAATACACAGGCTGAAGGCCAGAAAGTCCTGCACGATCGAACGGTGGTCGGAAAAGAGCGGTTCAAGCATTGCGGTCAGTGGATCAGGCGTCGGCGGTGACCGCCGCCTTCGGTTCCTCAGCGAGTTCGAGCGCCTGCGGCACCCGTTCGGTCTTGATGTCGTCGCCGGCCATGGTCTCGCGGGCGACCTTGTTCAGTTCCTCGTGCACGCGCAAGAGGCTGTTGGACATCGCCAGGGCCTGGCCTTCGGCCTGGGACAGCCGAATGAGCGCGCTCTGGCCGGTCGTCACTTCGACCGCCGGATTCTGGCGCGCGGCCAGCATGGCCTGGCGCAGGCGGGCGCAGGCGATCATGGATTCGTCGGCGAGCGCTTCGGCTTCGCGGAGCAGCTTCTTGATCTTGAGAGCGTCGGTGCGGATACGGTCGGTCATGGTTCATTCTCCGAACCCGTCCAGTGCTCCTCAGGACAGGCCCTGTTCATCCACGGGGACGGCAGCCCGCCCGTCCAATGCCTCGCTGATCGTCACCGCCGCCGTCACCGTCAGGACGACCGCCGCAAGGCAGCCGAAAGCGATGCCGACAATGGCCACGAGCCGAAACAGGACGGCGTTCTCGCCATCGAGCAACCCGGGGACGACCTTCGGCTCCTTCGGTTTGAGCCATGGCGCCTGTTCCATCAGCGGCATGACATCGTTCATCACGAGTTCGCCGTGGTCGACCCGGCCCTGACCATCGGGATCGACCTCGATTTCGCCTACCTGACTTTTCCTGAATGAAGATTTGCTCAACCCCGCAAGGTCGCCCGGCGCGCGGTCCTGCCGGGTGGCGGGGTCGGCCTCGTCCGGCGCTGCCCGCTCGGATTCGGGCAGGCTCGCGCGATAGCTCTCGACGAGATCGCCGAGGTTTTCGGCACTGTAGATATCCTTCAGGGCGCGGATGTGCTGGTTCACGCGGGTCTCGGAAACGCCGAGTTCCTGCGCGATGACCTTGATCGGAACGCGGCGGTCGATCCGCTCCATGACAGCCTGCTGCCTTTCGGTCAGCGGTCGCAAGGGCCCGGTTGACATCCGATCTACCATATCCTGACCATTACATGGCCTACGGCCCGTAATCCCTTTCTTTCCCTCACGACCCGATCGCAGGACGGCTAACGCGGGCTGGCGCGGCTCGTCCGTCCTCCTGTGCAGGCGAAGGCGCCCCGCCGATTCCCGCTCATGCCGCCACCTGCGAGAGATAGCGTTTGATGTTGCGCGCCGCCTGGCGCAGGCGCTGCTCGTTTTCGACCATGGCGATCCGCACATAGCCCTCGCCCTTCTCGCCGTAGCCGACGCCGGGCGCGACCGCGACCTTTGCCTCGGTCAGCAATTGCTTGGAGAATTCGAGGCTCCCCAGATGGGCGAGCTGCGGCGGCAGCGGGGCCCAGGCGAACATCGAGGCGGCGGGCGGCGGGATGTCCCAGCCCGCCCTGCCGAACGCATCGACCATCACGTCGCGCCGCTTGCGGTAGAGTTCGCGGTTCTGCTCGACGATGTCCTGCGGCCCGTTCAGCGCCGCGCAGGCCGCCGCCTGGATCGGCGTGAAGGCGCCGTAGTCGAGATAGGACTTCACCCGCGTCATCGCCGCGACCAGCGCCTTGTTGCCGACCGCGAAGCCCATCCGCCAGCCGGCCATGGAATAGGTCTTGGACATCGAGGTGAATTCGACCGCCACCTCCTTCGCGCCTTCGACCTGCATGATCGAAGGGGTCGGCTTGCCGTCGAAATAGAGTTCGGAATAGGCGAGGTCGGACAGCACCCAGACCTCGTTCTCGCGCGCCCAGGCGACGAGCCTTTCGTAGAAGGCGAGATCGACCGTCTCCGCCGTGGGGTTCGAAGGATAGCTCACGACCAGCACGGTCGGGCGCGGCACGGTGAAATGCATCGCGGAGTCGAGCGAGCGCCAATACGCCTCGTCCGGTGTCGTCGGGACCGAACGGATCGTCGCGCCCGCGATGATGAAGCCGAAGGTGTGGATCGGGTAGGACGGATTGGGCGCCAGCACCACGTCGCCCGGCGCGGTGATCGCGTTGGCGAGGCTCGCGAGGCCCTCCTTGGAACCCATGGTGACGACCACTTCGGTTTCGGGATCGAGTTCAACCCCGAAACGGCGGGCGTAATAATTCGCCTGCGCGCGGCGGAGCCCGGGAATGCCCTTGGACTGCGAATAACCGTGCGCGTCGGGCTTGGCCGCGACCTCGCACAGCTTGTCGATGACGTGCTGCGGAGGCGGCTGATCGGGATTGCCCATGCCCAGGTCGATGATGTCCTCGCCCGCCCGGCGCGCCGCGTGCCGCATCGCGTTGACCTCGGCTATGACATAGGGCGGCAGCCGCTTGATGCGGTAGAATTGATCGTTCATTCCATGTCCGGGCATTAATGCTGCGATTTTCGCGTTGCGTGGGCAAAAATCAGCCTAGGACATTATCTGTCGAAGTGGAAAGCCGTTTTCGCTAGGATCGGTGGGGCGCGCTGAGGAGGACATTCGCAGTCATGGCCGATCACGACCCGAACGAAAAGTCACCCGGGGAACCCGGCAGCAACGCCGTGGAGGCCTTTCTCGACATGCAGGGCGCGGCGATGCGCGAAATGTTCGCGGGCGCCTTTGCCGGGGCGGGCGGAAACGACGCGTCGCTGGCGGCGATGTTCCCGCAAGGCATCGAGGCGGGCGAGCTTGCCGACTGGACCAGGGCCAGCACGCAATTGCAGCGGATGTGGCTCGATTTCGCGACGCACCAGGCGAGCGAGGCGGCGGCGAAGGCATCGGCGGGCACGAACCTGATGGACCCCGCGCAATGGATGGTGATCTCCCAGTCGATGCTCGCCCACATGCCCAAAGGCCTGTTCGAGGCGCAGGGCAAGCTCGCCGAGGAGACGCTGCAATTGTGGCAGGGCATGGCGGCGAGATTCATGGCAGGCGCGCCCGGCGGGGCGGCCGCGAACGACGGCGAGCGCGCGCCCGAACTGCCGCGGCAGGACCGGCGATTCGCCGACCCGGCGTGGCGCGAACATCCCGCCTTCGCGCTGATGCACCAGACCTACCTGATGCTCGCCGACTATTTCAAAGGCACCGTCCGGGCGATGGACGGGCTCGACCGCGAAAAGCGCCAGCAGCTCGAATTCGCGGTGAACGCTCTGGCCGAAGCGATGAGCCCGGGCAATTTCCTGCTCACGAACCCGGTCGTGCTGAAACGCACGGTGGAGACGCGCGGGCAGAATCTGGTGCGCGGGATGCAGCACCTCATCAACGACCTGAAGCGCGGCCAGCTCACCCACACCGATCCCGAGGCCTTCACGCTCGGAGAGAACCTCGCCGCGACGCCGGGCAAGGTCGTGCACGAAACCCCGCTCTACCAGCTGATCCAGTATTCGCCCTCGACCGCGGAGGTCTACGAGGTCCCGCTGGTGGTGTTCCCGCCGTGGATCAACCGCTTCTACATTCTCGATCTCAGTCCCAGGAAAAGTTTCATCAAGTGGGCGGTCGACCAGGGCATCACGATGTTCGTGGTCAGCTGGAAATCGGCCGACGAAAGCCTCGCCGACGTGGTGTGGGACGATTACATCCGCGCCCAGATCGAAGCGATCGACCATATCCGGGATCGGCTTGCGGTGCCCCATGTCCACACGATCGGCTATTGCGTCGCGGGCACGACGCTCGCCGCGACGCTCGCGATCCTCGCCCGGCGGGGCGAAGCGGACAAGGTGAAGAGCGCGACCTTCTTCACCGCGCAGGTCGATTTCGAGAAATCGGGCGATCTCAAGCATTTCATCGACGATGGCCAGCTCGAGATGATCGGCCAGCTTTCCCCGCAGGGCTATCTCGACGGGCGCTATCTCGCCGCGACCTTCAACGCGCTGAGGGCCAAGGACCTGATCTGGAACTACGTCGTCAACAACTACCTGCTGGGAGAGGACTACCCCGCCTTCGACCTGCTCCACTGGAACGGCGACGTCACCAACCTCCCGGCTCGCTGGCACAACGAATACCTGCGCGACCTCTATCGCGACAACAAGCTGGTCGTGCCCGACGCGCTGTCCGCCGACGGGACGCCGATCGACCTCACCCGGGTGGCAACGCCGAGCTTCGTGCAGGCGGGCCGCGAGGATCACATCGCCCCGCCCGAAAGCGTGTGGCGGATCACCGACCATTTCACCGGGCCGGTGGAATTCCTGCTCGCCGGGTCGGGCCACATCGCGGGCGTCGTCAATCCGCCGGCGGCGAACAAGTACCAGTACTGGACCGGGGACTCCTCGGCCGGCTCGCTCCAGGCCTTCATCGACAGCGCCGAGGAGCATCCGGGAAGCTGGTGGCCGCACTGGCACGCATGGCTCGACCGGCAGGCGCCGGGCAAGGTCAAGGCGAGCGGCAAGCGCAAGCCGGGCGGGCGCGGCGACAAGGTGATCGAGGACGCGCCGGGACGATACGTCAAGACGCGCTGACGATTGGCCGCCGGGCGACCTTCCCGGGGTGTTTCGAACGCGATTCCAGCAGCCTGCGCGCTTTATTGTGCGCTGCACAAAAACCGCTTGACTTCGGCGGCGGCCCTGCCTATTTTGTGCAGTGCAACATGACGCGAGGCTGAAATGTCCGACAAGGCTGCCGAAACGACCACCAAACCGACCGCGAAATCGAAAATCGATGCCGCGGCCGAAAAGGCTTACGAAGAAGCCGCCGCCAAGACCACGAGCGCCAAGGCGGTGGCCGAAGCGGTCGAGGCCGGCGAGCCCAAGGGCGAAGCCAGGGTCGACAGGGTGAAACAGGCCGTCGCGGCCGAACCGGCGGCGCAGGCTCCGGCTGCCGGAAAGGCTGCGGCGAAGAAGACGCCCGAAAGGAAAGCCCCCGCGAAGAAGATTACGGCGAAGAAGGCCCCGGCCAAGGCTTCGCCCCCCAAGGCGCCGGCTGCCGCCAAGGCCGCCCCGGCGAAAGCGAAGACGAAGACGAAGACTGCCTCCAACCCCGTAACCAAGCTGAAGGACACCATCATGGCCACTGCCACCAACACCGATTTCACTGCCACCGTGAAGGATTTCGCCACCGACATGCAGGAGCGCGTCAAGGCCGCCTACAGCAAGACCGGCGAGATCGCAGGCGAGATGGGCGAATTCAACAAGGCCAACATCGACGCCATCGTCGAAAGCGGCAAGATCTTCTTCACCGGCGCGCAGGACCTCGTCCGTGACAATGTCGAGACCGGCAAGACCGTCGTCGAGACCATGACCGAAGACGCCAAGAAGATGGCCTCGCTCAAGTCGCCGACCGAGCTGATGGAATTCCAGGGCGAGCTCGTCCGTCGCAATTTCGACGCGATCGTCTCGTTCGGCTCGCAGCGCACCGAAGCCTGGCTCAAGCTCTACAACGACGCCTTCGCGCCGATCTCGAACCGCGTCAGCGTCGCCGGCGAGAAGATGACCAAGGCGGCGTAAGCCCCTTCACCAGTTCCTGAACCGGCCCTCTCCTCTCTCTCCCAAGCCGGTTCAAGAAAGCGCGCCCCAGGGCGCTGGGCCGGACAGACCTCTCCCGTCTGTCCGGCCCATTTTGATTGTGCCCGCCCGGCCTTCGCGTCGGCCCCGCCTCCGCCCCGCCCTTATCCCGCAGTGCGGGCGCCGCATCCCGGCATCCGGGCATCGGGAAAATGTCCATCTTGCGTCTGGGCAAACGAATCCCATAATGAACGGTGATGATCGCCTCCCCGCACATCACGGCCGGCCCCCGCCTGCCCGACGCTGCCGTGCCGGCGCCCGGCGCGCCCGTCCCGCGCGCGGCGGGGAGCGGCGATCCGGGCGGGGACGATCCGGGCGACGGCGGAAGCCAGGTCGGCGTCGCCACCAAGACCCGCACCAAGCCCAAGAAGCCGAGCCAGTACAAGGTGCTGTTGCTCAACGACGATTACACCCCGATGGAATTCGTCGTGATGGTGCTGAAGCGTTTCTTCGGCATGGACCTCGAACAGGCGACCCGGGTGATGCTCCATGTCCACCAGAAAGGCGTGGGCGTGTGCGGGATCTTCACCTACGAGGTCGCCGAAACCAAGGTGAACCAGGTGATGGACTTCGCGCGGGCGAACCAGCACCCGCTGCAATGCACGCTGGAAAAGGCGTGAGGGGCGAAAAGGCGTGAAGGACGAAAGAGCGTGAGCGGCCCGCTTTCTTGAGACAGCCCCATCACCCCGAACCCGACCCCGTCGGCCCCGGCCAGGAGAGCGTGTGGGACTACCCCCGGCCCGCCATCGCCGAACCGACCGGGCGCCACGTCCAGGTGATCCACCGCGGCATCGCCCTCGCCGACAGCCGCAACGCCTGGCGCACGCTCGAAACCAGCCACCCGCCGACCTATTACATCCCGCCCGAGGACGTCGCGACGGAGTTTCTCGAACCCAATCCCGCCCGCCGCTCGCTGTGCGAATGGAAGGGGCAGGCGCGCTACTGGGACGTGGCGATCGAAGGCGAACGGATCGAAGCGGCGGTCTGGGCCTATCCCGATCCTTCGCCGGGCTTCGCGGGCATCGCGGGGCATTTCGCCTTCTATCCCGACCCCTTCGAGCAGTGCCTGATCGACGGCGAGCCGATCACCCCGCAGCCGGGCGGCTTCTACGGCGGCTGGATCAGCCGCTACGAAGCCGGCCCGTTCAAGGGCGGGCCCGGCAGCCGCTTCTGGTAGGCCGCCCGGCGCGCGCCGCCGCCCGCGCAAACGGTGAATGACCGCGCGGCAAATTGGCGCTATGGGCGCTTCCGCGAGAGGAATCCGCCCCGCGCGAACGAGCGGCGAGCGCAAGCCGGCAAGAAGGCCCCACGACCCGAAGTGTTCAATTTCCTGCCCAGCATCGACCGCTACGTCTTCCGGCTGACGATCGTGCCGATGCTCGGCGTGTTCGCGCTCGCCGCCTCGCTGCTGCTGCTCGACAAGATGCTGCGCCTGTTCGATTTCGTCGCGGTCGAAGGCGGGCCGGTCGGCGTCGTGTTCAGGATGCTGGGCGCGCTGATCCCCGAATATGCGAGCCTCGCGATCCCGCTCGGCCTGCTGCTCGGCGTGCTGCTCGCCTTCCGCAAGCTCGCCACGTCCTCCGAACTCGACACGATGCGCGCGGTGGGCCTGTCCTACAACCGCCTGCTGCGGATGCCCTATGCGATCACGCTGGTGCTGGTCGCGGTCAACATCGCGCTCGTCTTCTACATCCAGCCGGTCAGCCGCTATTACTACGAACAGATGGAATACGAACTGCGCTCGGGCGCGCTCGGAGCCTCGATCAAGGTCGGGGAATTCACCACCCTAGCCGACCGCATGGCGTTGAGGATCGAGGAGAGCGAGGACGACGGGCGGCGGCTGATCGGCATCTTCGCCCGGGTCTCCAGCGCCAGCGGGCAGGTGCTCTCGATCAGCGCGCGCGAGGGCGCCTTCCTTGCGACCAGCGACGATCCCGACACGATCATCCTGCGCCTGACCGAAGGCACGATCATCCAGGACACCGGCAGCGAGACGCCGCGCGTGCTTTCCTTCAGCCGCCACGACCTGCCGATCGACCTTCCCGCGATCGAGGAATTCCGCGCGCGCGGCGATGCCACCCGCGAATACATCCTGCCCGAACTGCTCAGGATCGGCTGGAACCCCGATGCCGCGCCGAGCCAGCGCGACGCGAGCCAGGCGTCGTTCAACTTCCGGCTGGTCGAAATCGTGATGATGTTCCTGATGCCGCTGCTCGCGGTGGCGCTGGCGATCCCGCCCAAACGCTCGTCGAGCGCGCTGGGCGTGTTCGTCTCGATCGTGCTCGTGGTCGCCTATCACAAGGTCAACGAATATGGCGAGGACATCGCCGCGCTCGGCCGGGTCGACCCGATCCTCGCGCTGTGGGGGCCGTTCGTGCTGTTCGCCGGGCTCATCCTGTGGATGTATTACCGCGTCGCCTACATCCCGGGCGGGCAGGCGATCGGCGCGCTCGAAACCGCCTTCGCCAAGCTCACCAAGCGCGTGGCCAGGCTGTTCAAGCGGCGCCGGCGCCCCGGCGCCGCGCCGCGGATGGCGCCGGCGGAATAGGACGGCAGGCGCAATCCCATGCAGCTCGATTTCTTCCCGTCGCGCACGCTGACGCTTTACCTCGCGAAGCTTTTCATCGTCCGGATCTTGGCGGTGCTGGTGATGCTGGTCGTGGTGCTGATGGCGCTCGACCTCCTCGGCGCGACGGGCAAGATCCTCGAGGTCGAAGGGAACGGGCAGGCCGAGGTGCTGAAATACATGAGCCTGCGCGTGCCGCAGCTCATCAGCCGGTTCCTGCCCTATTCGGTCCTGCTCGCGACCCTCATCACGCTGGTGACGCTGAACCAGAACAGCGAGGTGGTGGCGATGAAGGCCGCGGGTCTTTCCGCGCACCAGGTGCTTGCCCCGCTGCTGCTCACCGCCGCGCTGGTCGCCGTGGTCAGCTTCGCCTTCAACGAGCGCATCGTGACCCGCGCCAATTCGACGCTCAAGGCATGGGAGGCGAACGAATACGCGGCGATCCCGGACGAGAGCGGGGGGCGCGCCAACGTCTACCTTACCGACGGCACCAACATCCTCACCGCCTCCTCGCTCGTGGGCACGGGCGAAGGGCTCGAATTCGACAACGTCACCTGGTACGAGCGTGCGCCGGGCGGGATCATCCGCGAATTCGTCTGCGCGAGCAGGGCGACCTATGCGGCGCCGGGCTGGCGGCTCGAGAACCCAGAGCGTTTCGATGTCGGCACGACGGAGACCGAGGCGCTCGACACGCTCGTCGTCGGCGAGGCGCTGACGCCCGAGCGGATCGACCTGCAGGCGGTCGATCCGGATTCGCTCGGCTTTCTCGAACTGCGCGAGACGATCAACGCCTTCGACGCGGTCGGACGGCGCACCGACGAGATGAAGGCGAGCTGGTGGCACCGCCTCTCCGGACCGCTGTCGGCGGTGCTGATGCCGCTTCTGGGCTCGATCGCCGCCTTCGGCCTCGCGCGGTCGGGCCAGCTGTTCGTGCGCGCGATCATCGGCATGGCGCTGGGCTTTGCCTATTTCGTGGTCGACAACGCCGCGCTCGCGATGGGCTCCTTCGGCGGATATCCGCCCTTCCTCGCCGCCTGGGCGCCGTTCTTCCTGTTCCTGCTGCTGGGCGAAACCGTGCTCATCCGGACGGAGGAATAGGCATGGGCCAGGCAAAGGACTGGTCGCTGCGCCTCGCGCGGATCGAGGATGCCGAGGCGATGCCGGCGATCGAGGCGCGTGCCGGCCGGATGTTCGAACAGGTCGAGGGGCTCGCCGGGATCGCCGGGCAGCACACGCTCCCGCTCGAACGGCTGCGGCGCTACATCCGCAAGGGGCACTGCCTCGTCGCGCACGAGGAAGGGCAAATCATCGGCTTCATCGTCACCGAACCCTTCGGCCGCGAACTGCACGTGTGGGAATTCGATGTCGATCCCGACCACCAGCGGCGCGGCATCGGGGCGGGCCTGCTGCGCGCGGCGATGATCGACGCGCGCAATTCGGGCTTCAAGGCGCTGACCCTCACGACCTTCCGCGACGTGCCCTGGAACGCGCCCTTCTACGAAAGGCTGGGGTTCGAGGAGGTCACCGCGCTCGACGCGCATCCGCGGCTTGCCAGCGAACTCGCGCTCGAGGCCGATCACGGCCTGCCGGCGGAGCGGCGCTGCGCGATGATCCGCTTTCTCGACTAGGCGGGCCGGTTTGTCAGCCCGCCCCCGGGCGGCTAGGGTCCGCGCCGAGAGGAATTGCCCCATGAGAAAGATTGTCCTGGCCGCCGCGCTCGGCCCGCTCGCGCTCGGCCTTGCGGCCTGCGACCGGCCCGACGGGACGCTCCCGCCCGAGGGCGAACCGGACGGCGCGCTGCCCGCGGACGATGCGGATGGCGGCGTCCCGGCGGAGCCCGGGGCCGAGCCGATCGACGAGCCGGAAGACCCGCCCGAGCAAGACGCCCCGAGCGAGGGCGCCGACATTCATGGCGGGGAGGACGGGCGCATCACCGCCCCGCCGGGTTCCAAGCTGCAGCCGGCCGATCCCGCCTCTTGAGCGCGGGCTCCCCGCCGCGCCCCCTTAACGGGAGATCATCGTGCTCCGCGCGATGCGCGCGACCAGGGTCAGCATCCCCGGGTGGTTCGCGGCCTCGTAGGTCGAACCCGCGCCGAGTTCCCGCGCGAGGCGGCGATGCGCCTCGGGCAGGTCGTGATAGGGCATCGAGGGCATGAGGTGGTGCAGCGCGTGGTAGCGCAGGCCGACCGGCGCCCAGATCTCCGCCGCAAGCCCCGGCGGCGGCACGTTGACGCTGTCGAGGAACTGCGCGGTCACGGTCATCGCCTCGCCCTCGTTCTCCCACAGGTGGGCAACGAGCGTGCGAAGCTGGTTGAGCAGCGCGGTGAAGGACATGATCGCCAGCGCGATCAGGAGCGGCCGCCAGCCGATCGCGAAACTGCCGGCGATCACGAGAATCGCCCACAGGCTCGCGCCGGCTTCCTGCCAGCGAACCCTTTTGGCGAAATCCCCGGTCGGGGCCTTGCGGCGGAAATCGGGATTGATCGAAAGCGCGGAGAAACGCTCCCAGGTGAACTTCCGCACGGCCGGGATCAGCGCGCCCAACGGCACGAGCACGGCGAAGCGGACCAGCAGCGCGACCGGGGCGAGCATGGCGACGATCACGAAGAGCGGCAGGCTCCACGGCTTCATCAGCGCGAGCGGGAGGTATTCGGGATCCTCGGCGGTGCCGTATTGCGTGCGCTTGTGGTGGATCGTGTGGACGCCTTCGTACATGAAGCTCGGCGTCAGCAGCGGGATACCGACCAGCAGGTTCCAGCCCAGCCGGAATCCGGGAAGCGCATCGCGGTGGATGTGGGTCAGTTCATGGATGAACATCAGCGCGCGGTAGAGCGCGAGCGAGGCGACCAGCCCCGCGATCGCCGCCACCGCCACGCTGTCCGTCAGGATCGCGAGCGCGATGCCGCCATAGCCGACCAGCGCCGAGGCAAGCATGTCGGGCCAGTAGATCGCCGGCTTCGCCTCGCCCAGTCCCCTGGTCAGGTCGCGCGCGGCGCGCAGCATGGCCTTGTCGTCGGCGCTCATGAAGTCCGCACGCGTCGCGCGCACGGGGCGCTCGGGAAGCGGGTGGGAGAGGGAATGCTGCATGTTCATATGTTCGATCTCGCGCGGGTCTTACCCCAATCGGGGCGCTCCAACCAAATGCGATATGTTGGCAAGAGTGATCGGCCGGGTTGCATGACTTGCGCCTTCGCCGCAGACACGCCCTGTCGCATTGACGCAACGCAAATACGGGAGGGGGCGGACGGTGGACGCTGAAATAGGGATCGAGGAGGTCGGCGGCAAGCGCGGTCGGGCGCGTTTCGTCGACCTCGGCCGCGTCTTTTCCGCGCGCGTGCCCCACGCGGTCCCACAATTGCGTTCCGAACAGCTCGAACTGGTCGATCCGGCGAAGAACCCCTTTTTCGGCCATGCCCGCGCGCAGCTCTTCGTCGCGCGCCGCGGCGGGCGGGACGTCGGGCGGATCTCGGCCCATATCGACGAACTCGCGCTCGAAATGCCGAGCGCGCAGGGGTTCGGCCCCGGCGCGGGAATGTTCGGCTATTTCGACGCCGAGGACGAGGCGATAGCCCATGCCCTGCTGCGGGCGGCGGAAGCCTGGCTGGCGAAGCAGGGCATGACGCGCGCGCTCGGCCCCGTTTCCATGTCGATCTGGGAGGAGCCGGGCCTGCTGGTGCGCGGCGCCGACCATCCCCCGCGGATCATGATGGGTCACCACCCGGAACATTACGCCGCGTGGATCGAAAGCGCGGGATACGTCCGCGCGAAGACGCTGCGAACCTACGAGATCGACATCCCGCAGGGCTTCCCGCCGATCGTGCAGCGCATCGTCCAGTCGGGCGCCCGCAACCCGCGCGTCGCCGTGCGCCCGGTGAACAAGGCGCGCTGGGACGAGGAAGCGGAAACCGTGCTCGCGATCCTCAACGATGCATGGTCGCAGAACTGGGGCTTTGTCCCCTTCACCCCCGAAGAAGTGGCCTATGCCGGCAAGAAGCTGAAGCCGATCATCCGCGAGGATCTCAACATGATCGCCGAGCTCGACGGCAGGCCGGTCGCCTTCATGCTGACCTTTCCCGACGTGAACGACGTCCTCGCCAGGATCGAAGGCCGGCTGCTTCCCTTCGGCTGGGTGAAGATGCTGCGCTGGCTGAAGCATCCGGCGGGATCGGACATGCGCGTGCCGCTGATGGGGGTGCTGAAGGAACTGCACAATTCGCGCCTCGCCAGCCAGCTCGCCTTCATGATGATCAGCGCGATCCGCGACAACGCGCACGAGGTCTACGGCTCGAAGCGGGGCGAGATCGGATGGATCCTCGACGACAACAAGGGAATGGTCGCCATCGCGGACGCGATCGGGAGCGAGATCAACCGCGAATACGCGATCTACGAAAAAACCCTACCCCAGGGCGTTTCCGCCGCCTGAGACGAAAAAAAGGCCTCCACTCGATAGGGAGTGGAGGCCTTCGGGATCGTATCACCAGCCGCTTGGACGGGAGGGGGGTCTCGGCGGTGACAGAACCTAAATGTGCGGCCCGAAGGGCGGTTCCAGCCTTTCCCAACTTTTTTTAAGGTGCCGCTTTGCGGAATGGACCAGACGGGCCCCAAGCCCCGTTCCGGGCACGCGGGGGCGACTGTCGGCGGGGAAACCGTTATGCCCCCGAATCGTTCGACCCGGACCTTTTCACCTTCATTCTTCCAAGGGGAGACCTTCATGTCCCTGAGCGAGCAAGTTGCCGCCAACCTCCCGTTCCTGCGCCGTTACGCCCGCGCCCTCACCGGTTCGCAGGCGACCGGCGATGCCTTTGTGCGCGCCACGCTCGAGGCCGCGCTCGCCGACGCCGAGGTCAAGCGGTCGCTCGAAAACGGGCGCATCCCGCTCTATCGCGCGTTCAACAAGGTGTGGTCGACCGGATTCCTCGATGTCGGCGCGACCGACCGCGCCGCCGGCGGGGTCGAAGGACGCATGGGCAGTGAGCACGAGGCCGGGGCGCAGGACCGGCTGCGCGCGATCACGCCGCTCAACCGGCAGGCGCTGCTGCTCACCACGCTCGAGGATTTCACCCCGCGCGAGGCGGGCGAGATCATGGATATCGAAACGGACCAGGTCGAACGCCTGCTGGCCGAGGCGGTCGCCGAGATCGACCGCGAACAGGCGACGAGCGTGCTCATCATCGAGGACGAGCCGCTGATCTCGATGCAGCTCGAAGACCTCGTTTCCTCGCTGGGCCACGAAATCGCCGGGACTGCCGCGACCCGCACCCAGGCGCAGGAGGCGGTGGCGGAAAGGACGCCGGGGCTCGTCCTTGCCGACATTCAGCTGGCCGACGGGTCCTCCGGGCTCGACGCGGTGGACGATATCCTCGCCATCACCAGCGTGCCGGTGATCTTCATCACCGCCTATCCCGAACGCCTGCTGACCGGCGACCGGCCGGAACCGACCTATCTCGTGACCAAGCCGTTCCAGGAACAGACGGTGCGCGCGGCCATCAGCCAGGCGCTCTTCTTCGGGTCGAGCCGCCCGCTCGAGAACTGCTGAGGAAGGCTCGGCGCCGCGGCGGGTTTCAGCGTCCCGCCGGGCGCTGCGCGCCTTCGCGGATGTGGAAATCGCCCCGGCGGCGAATCGGCACGCGCATCACGCAGTGCACGCCCTCGGGCGCGAATTCGAGCGTTACCGGGTGGCGCAGTTCGTGGGCGACGATCTTCTCGATCAGCTCCGTCCCGAAGCCGCGCTTGCGGGTCCCGGCGACCGGCGGCCCCCCGCGCTCGCGCCATTCGACCTCGGCGAGGTTTCCCTCGATCAGCCGCCAGCGGATCGAGACATGGCCGCCCGGCACGCTCAACGCGCCGTATTTCGCCGCATTGGTGCCCAGTTCGTGGATGGCGAGGCCGAAGCTCAGCGCATCGTTCGGCGCGAGCTGGGCGGGCGGCCCCTCCACCGTCACCGATTCGTCGCTGCCCGCGCGGAAATGCTGCAATTCGGCATCGATCACCGCGGCCAGAGGGGTGGTGCTCCAGTCGGTCCCGGTAAGGAGGTCGTGCGTCGCCGACAGCGCCCGAATCCGCCCCTCGAGACTGTCGGCGAATTCATCGAGCGTGTTCGATCGCCGCCGCGTCAGGGATAGGATCGAAAGCACGTTGGCGAGAGTGTTCTTGACCCGGTGATTGAGCTCGCGGCTCAAGGAGTTGCGGATGGAATGCTGTTCCTCGAAGAAGGCGAGACGCGCCTGATCCTCGAAGGCCTGCTGGGTCAGCAGGCGGGCGAGCAGCATCAGCAGGCTCGCGACGGCAAGGCCGAACAGCAGGGTCACCATCGACAGCGGGGCGAGCGCCTGCGCCTGCGTCGCCTCGACCACCAGCAGCAGTTCGCGGTGGGCGATCGTCACCTCCTGCTCGATCCGCTGCACCCGGTCTCCCGCGAGTGAATGGGCGACCAGCAGGTTGTCGGTCCGCGCGTCGCCGTCATAGAGCCGCACGCCGAGATCGGCCGGGGCCGCCTGCGCGATCGCCGCGCTCAGGAACTCGTCGGCGTCGAACGGCGAATAGACGAAGCCGGCAAGGCTGCGCTGGCTGTCGCGCAGCGAGGGGTCGCCGGCGAAGACCGGCATCGCGATGATGAACCCCGGGGCCATCCCGGCCCCCTCCTGCGCGAGCACGATCCGGCCCGAGGCGGTCGGGCGCACGGTGCGGCGCGCCTCCTCAAGCGCGGCGGCGCGGACCTCTTCGGAATACATGTCGAAGCCGATTGCGCGCCGGTTGCGTTCGGTGTCGGGCCAGATGTAGCGCACCAGGGCGCGGCGGGTGATCGGGCTTTCGACATCGCGCGTCTCGATCCAGCCGATCCCCTCGGCCCCGCGATAATCGAGGTCCAGACGCAATTCGCTGACGAACTGGCGAAAGGTCCGGGGCGTCACCTCCTCGAGGCTGGAAAACAGCGCCGCCCCCGCGCGCAGGTAGGAGGCGAAACTGGTCCCCCGCCCTTCGAGCGCGGAGGCAATGCCCTGCGCGTATTCGCGCATCTGCGCCTTTTCGCGGGCGCGCGCGTTGCTCTCGATCGCAAAGACGCTCAAGGCGGTGATCGCCGCTATGGCGAGGAAGATCGCGACGGGGATGGCGCGCGGATAGCTCACCAGCCAGCGCCGCGCCCGGCTCGCCTGCGGCGGCGGGGCCGAAAGCGCGCCGACCGGGCCGGGCGCAGGGCCCGCGGGCGGCCCCGGATCGGCGGGCGCGCCGATTGCGGTCCTGCTCGGCGCCGACGCGCCTTGGGGGGAGGCTTTCGAATTCATGTGGGATGCATGGCCCTGGTGTGTGGACGGAACCAAACACCGCGCGCTACGTTCCCACAACACGCGCCTCCCGGCCGCCTGCGTCTGATCGCCTGCGGCACGGAAGCAACAGGGCGGAGGGGCCGATAACGCAAGGCGCGCCAACCGGGATCGAGGAAACCAGATACGCATATGGCGTCACAGGAAACATCACGCGAGGCCGGGGCCGCAGCGCGCGGCCGGCCTGCATCCGGCCGGCAGCAGGGCGGCGAGACAGGCAGGGCGGCGGACACGCCCGACGAACCGTGCGCCGCGGCGCAGCCGCGGGGGAAGCCGGACTGGAGCCACGGGCTCAGGCAGCTTTACGATTCGGTGCTCGAGGAAGACCTTCCCGACAGTTTCAAGGACCTGCTCGACCGGCTTGACGAAAGCGATCCGGGCGGAGCCGACAAAAGCCCGCCCGACCAGCCCCCTTCGCGGGGGAGCGGAGCATGATGGCCGACAGGAAAAAGAAGAAAATCGAACGCACGCCCGCCGAAAAGGCCGAATTCAAGCGCGAGCTGACCGAGGTCGTGCCGCACCTGCGCGCCTTTGCGCGGGGCCTGTGCGGGCGCCCCGACATGGCCGACGACCTGGTGCAGGAAACCCTGCTCAAGGCCTGGGCCGCGCAGGAACGTTTCGAACCCGGCACCTCGATGCGCGCCTGGACCTTCGTGATCCTGCGGAACGCCTATCTCACCGACATGCGGCGCAACCGTTTTCGCGGCGAATATGACGAGGGCGTGGCCGAACGCATCCTGACCGCGCCCGCCGGGCAGGAAGAGCCGCTGCACCTGTCCGACATGCACCGCGCCCTCCTTACCCTCCCGCCCGAACGGCGCGAGGCCTTGCTGCTGGTGGGAGCAGGCGGTTTTTCCTACGAGGAAGCCGCGCAGATCTGCGGCTGTGCGGTCGGCACGATCAAGAGCCGGGTGGGCCGCGCCCGCGCCGCGCTCAACTCGATGCTCGCCGACGGGGACATCCCCAAGCGCTCGATCGACGACGAGACCGCACACCGCGCCATCCTCGAGGAGCTCGACGATGTCGCGGCCGGCAAGGGCGTCGCCGCCGCCAAGGGCTGAGGCCTTCCCGGCGGCACCAACGAAAAGGGCCTGCGCGCAGGATGTGCGGCAGGCCCTTTCCGTTTCGCGCCGGGAAACTCAGGCGTAGGTCCAGGTCGACCCGCGCTCGAGATTCTCGCTCGCGAACTTCCAGTTGAGCTTGCCATCGACGACCGCGTCGAGATAGCTCGGCCGCTTGTTCTGGTGGTCGAGGTAATAGGCGTGCTCCCACACGTCGATCGTCAGCAGCGGGTTGAATTCGCTGTCCGCGAGCGTGTCGGCGTCGTGCGATTCCTCGATCGAGAGCTTGCCGCCCTTTTCCGCGAGCCACACCCAGCCGGACGCGAAATGACCCGCGCCGCGTTCCTTCAGCGCCTTCTTCAGCTCGTCCATCGAACCGAAGGCCTCGTCGATCTTGGTCTTGAGCTCGGCCGAGGGCTCCCCGCCGTCGGGCGACAGCGAGTTCCAGTAGAAGCCATGGTTCCATGTCTGGGCGGAATTGTTGAACAGGCCCGCGCTGCTCCCGCGCGCGGCGGCGATGACCGCTTCGAGCGACTTGCCGTCATGATCGGTGCCCTCGATCGCGGCGTTGGTCTTGTCGACATAGGCCTGGTGATGCTTGCCGTGATGGAAGGCCAGCGTCTCGGCCGAGATCGCGGGGTCGAGCGCGTCGGGCGCATAGGGAAGCGGACTCAATTGGAAAGCCATAATTCCTCCGGTGGGTTTCAAGGGATGAACAGGTGACGGGTCGATAGCACCAACGCGCGCGGGCGCGAAGGGTTGCAAACACGCAGTTGCGGATCGCGCAGTCGGTCTTGCTTCATGTGCGCGTCACCGGCCGGTCCGGTCGACCGCGCTGGTGACGGCGAGGTTCATGGTCACGTTCGCCAGCGTTCGCACGATGTCGGGCAGCATCTCGACCGCGACCAGCAGCGCGAGCGGTTCGATCGGCACGCCCATGGCGAGCGCGATGGGACCGATCGAGACGACGAAGCTGATCGATCCGGGTAGGCTCACCGATCCGACCGAAATGACGAGCGCCACCATGATCCCCGCCCCGGCGGCGGCCGGGGTGATTTCGACGCCCGCGAGCGCCGCGACATAGAGCGCGACGGCCATGTTCATCGCCGGGCTCGTCGCGCGGAAGATCGCGACGGCAAGCGGCAGGACGAATTCCGCCGTCGCCGCCCTGAGGCCGAGGCGCGAGGCCGAATCGAGCATTGCCGGAAGGCTCGCGAGCGAGCTCTGGGTCGAGACCGCCACCGCCTGCGCCGGGAGCGCGGCGCGCGCGAACCGCCACGGCGAAACCCCGCCCAGCACCGCCGCAAGGGCATAGGCGAGCAGAACCACGAACCCGCCCATCGCCGAGACGACGAGGATGTAATGCGCCAGCGCCGCGAAGGCGCCGCTCCCGCTCCTGAGGCCGACGCCGAAAGCGAGCGCGAACACCCCCGCCGGCGCGACCCACAGCACCCAGCCGATGATGAGCAGCATCGCATTGGCCAGCGCATGGAAGAAGCCGAGCAGCCGCTCGCCCTGCTCTTCCGGCAGGCGGGTGACGGCGACGGCGAACAGGGCGAAGAAGATCGTCAGCGGCAGCATCGCGGTTTCTGCCGCCGCCGCGACGAGGTTGGGCGCGACGAGGCTGGCGAGGAAATCGAGGATGCCCGGTACCTCCTGCGGCTGCCCCGCGTCACTGGCGAGAAAGCCCGAGGCGCCCGGCGGGATCGGGAAGGCATCGAGCACCAGCGGCAGGGCCAGCGCGGTGAACGCCCCGCCCGCGACCAGCACGCCGAGGACCAGCAGCAGGAACCGGCGCGCGGCCCGTCCCGCGCTCGCCGCCCGCACCATCTGCGAGAGGCCGAGCACCAGGAGCGAGGCGACCAGCGGGATGATCGTCATCTGGAGGGCGCGCAGCCACAGCGTGCCCACGAGCGCCAGCGCGTCGCGCAGCCAGTCCGGCAGCCCGCTTTCCGCCAGCACCACCCCGCCCGCGAGCCCGGCGACGAGCGCCGCGAAGGTCAGCACCACCGGCAGGCGGATCGTCACCAGTTCGTAAGGTTGCCCGCCCGCGGGCCGCGCTGCTTCGCTCAAGGAAATCCGTCCGTTTTCAAGGTTACCGCCCTTCCCTTCGCGCGATAACCACGCCATGACCCGCTTGGCAATCGAGCGAGACCGCAAGCGAGGGGCAAGTCCGCACATGGCACGCAGGTTTTTCGGCACCGACGGGATCCGGGGGCGCACCAATGCCGGGGTGATGACCGCGGCGACGGCGATGCGCGTCGGGCAGGCGGCCGGCACCCATTTCGTGCGCGGCGGGCATCGCCACCGCGTCGTGATCGGCAAGGACACGCGCCTGTCGGGCTACATGATGGAAAGCGCGCTGGTGGCGGGCTTCACCAGTGTCGGCATGGACGTCATCATGACCGGGCCGCTCCCCACCCCCGCGATCGCGCTGCTCACCCGCGACATGCGGGCCGATCTCGGCGTCATGATCTCGGCCAGCCACAACCTCTTTCCCGACAACGGGATCAAGCTGTTCGGCCCCGACGGGTTCAAGCTGTCGGACGAGACCGAGGCCGAGATCGAGCGGCTGATGGAGGCCGAACCGCGGCTCGCCCCCGCCGAAGGGATCGGCCGCGCCCGCCGGATCGAGGATGCGCGCGGGCGCTACATCCATGCGGTCAAACGGTCGATCGGAAGCGACGTGCGCTTCGACGGGCTCAAGGTGGTGGTCGATTGCGCCCATGGCGCGGCCTACCAGGTCGCCCCTTCCGCGATCTGGGAACTGGGCGCGGAAGTCGTCACTCTCGGCGTCGCGCCCAACGGGACGAACATCAACGACCGCGTCGGCTCGACCGCGATCGAGGCGCTGCAGGCCAGGGTGGTGGAGGAAGGCGCGGATCTCGGCATCGCGCTCGATGGCGATGCCGACCGCCTGATCGTGGTCGACGAGAAAGGCAGCGCGGTCGACGGGGACCAGATCATGGCCCTGATCGCGACCCGGATGCACGAGAAAGGCGCACTCACCGGCGGCGGCGTCGTCGCCACCGTGATGAGCAATCTCGGGCTCGAACGCCACCTTGCCGGGATCGGCCTGACGCTCGAACGGACCAAGGTCGGCGACCGCTACGTGCTCGAGAGAATGCGCGCGGGCGGATACAATGTCGGCGGGGAGCAGTCGGGCCACATGATCCTGCTCGACCACGCGACCACCGGCGACGGGACCGTGGCGGCGCTGCGCGTTCTCGCCAGCCTCGTGCGCGAGGGCCGCCCGGCGAGCGAGATCCTGCACCAGTTCGATCCCGTCCCGCAGCTGCTCAGGAACGTGCGCTACGACGGCGGTGCCCCGCTCGATGCCGCCAGTGTAAAGTCCGCCATCGCCGAGGCGGAGCGCGTCCTCGAAGGGCATGGCCGGCTGGTCATCCGCCCCTCGGGCACCGAGCCCGTCATCCGCGTCATGGCCGAAGGCGACGACCCGGACGAGGTCGAGCAGGTGGTCGAAAGCGTGTGCGAAGCCGTCCGGCAGGCGGCCTGAGCGGCGGCGATGCTGGAAATGCGCCCCGATTGCGAGCGCTGCGGCACGGACCTCCCCGCCGAGGTGCCGGGCGCGTTCATCTGCAGCTTCGAATGCACCTTCTGCGCAGCTTGCGCCGAAGCGCTCGACGACCTGTGCCCCAATTGCCGCGGCGAGCTGATGGACCGGCCGACCCGGGCGAAGGCGCTGCACGCGGAATTCCCGCCCTCGACAAGGCGGCGGTTCGGGGGCTGATCCGGCTTCATGCCGGCGAAGTCGGGCCGCAGCCGCGCCATCGGCTCTCGACTTCGCGCGAGGCGAAGGGATAGGGGAAGGCGATGAGCACCAGACCTCCCCCCCGCATCCTCTCGATCGCCGGGTCCGATTCATCGGGCGGCGCGGGGATCCAGGCCGATCTCAAGACCATCGCCATGCTCGGCGGCTACGGCATGACCGCGATCACCGCCGCGACCGCGCAGAACAGCACCGGCGTGCAGGCGATCACGCCCCTGTCCGGCCCTTTCGTGGCCGAGCAGATCCGTTCGTGCATCCGCGACATCGGGGTCGATGCGATCAAGATCGGGATGCTCCACGATGCCGATATCATCGCCCATGTCGCCGGGGCGTTGGAAGAGGTGGACAGCCGCGTGCCGCTGGTGCTCGATCCCGTCATGGTCGCGACCTCGGGCGCCGCGCTGATCGCCCAGGACGCGGTTGCGGCGATGAAGGAGCGGCTCTTCCCGCGCGCCACACTGGTAACGCCGAACCTGCCCGAACTCGAACACCTTGCCGGGCGCAACCTGCGGACCACCGAACTGGTCGAGGGCGCCGCGCGCGAGCTTGTCGCGGGATACGGCTGCGCGGTGCTGGCGAAGGGCGGGCATACCGAGGACGCGCGGATCATCGACATCCTGATCCCGACCGAAGGCCGCTCGGTCCAGTTCGACCATGCCCGGATCGACACGCGCCACACCCACGGGACGGGCTGCACGCTGTCCTCGGCCATCGCCACGCTGATCGGGCACGGACAGAGCCTGGAACACGCGGCGAGGCTCGCGCGGCGTTTCGTGGTCGAGGCGATCCGGCAGGCGCCCGGCTACGGCGCGGGTAGCGGGCCGCTCGGCCACCAGGCGGTGCGGCGGCTGGACTAGGCAATCCTTGCGTGGGTGCGGTTCCGGCATCGGCCGGAACCCCGGGGCGGGGGAGAGGGCGGCTCGGCAGCGCGCAAGCGCCGGAAGAGAAGGTCAGCGCTTCAGTTCGTAGAATTCCGCGACGTGTTCCCACGCGTCCTCGGCCGTCTCGCACCAGTGGAACAGGTCGAGGTCGCGCTTCGAGATCGTGCCCTCCTCGGCCAGCGCCTCGAAGTCGATCACGCGGGTCCAGAAATCGCGCCCGAACAGGAGGATCGGGATCGGCTTCATCTTGCCCGTCTGCACGAGGGTCAGAAGCTCGAAGAATTCGTCGAAGGTCCCGAAACCGCCCGGGAACACCGCCACCGCGCGCGCCCGCAGGAGGAAGTGCATCTTCCTGAGCGCGAAATAGTGGAACTGGAAGCTGAGATAGGGCGTGACGTAGCTGTTGGGCGCCTGTTCGTGCGGCAACACGATGTTGAGCCCGATCGATTCGCTCCCCGCATCAGAGGCCCCGCGATTGCCCGCTTCCATTATCGAGGGCCCGCCGCCGGTGGTGACGACGAATTGCCGCAGGCCGTCCTCGATGATCGCCTTTTCCGAAACCAGGCGGGCGAGGCGATAGGCCTCGTCGTAATATTTCGCCTTTTCGGCAAGGCGGCGGGCGACCTTGCGTTCGAATTCGTCGCCTTCCTCGGCCGCCTCCAGACGGGCCTCGACCTGCGCGGGCGCGGGGATGCGGGCCGAGCCGTACATCACCAGCGTCGATCCCACCCGCGCCTCGTCGAGCAGCATTTCGGGCTTCAGCAGTTCGAGCTGGAACCGCACGGGCCGCAGTTCGTCGCGCAGCAGGAAATCGGTGTCGCGGAAGGCGAGCTTGTAGGCCGGATGCTCGGTCTGGGGGGTGCGGTCCGGGTTCTCGTCGGCGAAGCGGCTTTCCTCGCCGGCGCGGTAGAAGCGGCGATCCCGGAGGTCGCGGTCGGGGTGCGTGTCGTTCATCGCGCCTGCCCCTAGGGCCAAGCCCGCCCCCCGGCAAGCCGCCTCCAGCCGCGCAGCACGCAATTTGACGAGAGTCATTCTCGGGAGGAAGTTGGGGCCGAAAAGGCTTTGGCGCGCAGGGTTTGCCGGAGGCCGATCCAACCGCCCCGGGGCTCTCCTGCAGGACAGGAAAGGGAGCTGCCTCCATGGCTAAGCGGCGACGCGGAAGATGGCCGCTTGCCGCCTATCGCCACCCGGAGCGAACGGCCAGCCCGATTCGAGGCAAAAGACTGGATGCCCCGTGAGGATTCGAACCTCAATTGACGGAGTCAGAGTCCGTAGTCTTACCATTAGACGACGGGGCACCGGTCCGCAGTCGGCGCCTCGGGGCGCGGTCGGCGGACGAGCGCGCTCCCTAGTTTTGCCGCGCAGCAAGGTCAAGGGGGAGATGCCGGGCGGCCGCCGCTCCTTTCGCCCTCTCCCTCACCCCGCCCCGGCGCCCGGGGCCAAGCCCCTCGCTTGCGCGGCCGGGCCTCTTGGTTTAGCCCTGTCGTCAGGTGCCCCGCGCGTCGATCGCGTGCGGGTGAAGCGAGAAGAAGAACACACCATGGCGGATACCTTGCCGCCGGACAGACACAGGAGTGCTGGTAAACAAAGGGGCGACACGTCCGGCAATGTAGCCGATCCACGCTACGCCCGCTCCTTCCAGCCCGACGCCACCGGCGAGCGGCCTTCGCAGGGCCGTAGCGCGCCCCGCTGCCGTACCGGGGACATCGGACACGACAGGCACCGGCCCGGCCGGCGCGACGGCGACGCCCGCAGTCGCCGCGGCGGCCCGGCCGAGCGCGCGCCGCGCGCGAACCCGGCCGCGCCCGGCCCCGCAGGCGCGCCCGCGCGCGGGGCGCTGCGCGGGGAGGCCTATGCCGCGCTCGATCTCGGCACCAACAACTGCCGCCTCCTGATCGCCCGCCCCTCGGGCCGGGACTTCACGGTGATCGACGCCTTCAGCCGCGTGGTGAAGCTGGGCGAGGGACTGGCGACCACGGGGCGGCTGTCGGACGCGGCGATGGACCGCGCGCTGTCGGCGCTCGCGATCTGCGCCGACAAGCTGCGCCGCCGCAATGTCCGCCTCGCCCGTTCGGTCGCGACCGAGGCCTGCCGCCGGGCGGTGAACGGGGCGGAATTCATCGAACGGGTGCGCCGCGAAACCGGCATCGCGCTCGACGTCATCAGCGCCGAGGAAGAGGCACGGCTTGCCGTGCTGGGCTGCCACATCCTGCTCGAGGCGGGCGAGGGCCCGGCGATGATCTTCGACATCGGCGGCGGATCGACCGAACTCGTGCTGCTCGAGGCGGGCGATGCCGCGGGCCGCCGCGTGCCGCGCATCCTTGACTGGCAGTCGGTGCCCTGGGGCGTCGTCTCGCTGACCGACACGGTCGGCCATGACGAGGGGATCGAAGGCGAGGCGGGCCGGGCCGGGCGGCTCGAACGCTATGCGCGGATGCGCGAACTGGTCGCGGACAGCTTCGCCGGGTTCGCCGCGCGGATCGGCGATGCGCCGCGCGCCGACGACATCCGCCTGCTCGGCACCAGCGGGACCGTCACGACCCTGGCGAGCCTGCACCTCGAACTGCCGCAATACGACCGCAAGGCGGTGGACGGGCTGATCGTCTGCTCCGACGACATGCGCGCGATCAGCGCGCGGCTGTCGGGGATGTCCCCGGCGGAACGCTGCAACCTGCCCTGCATCGGCAATGACCGGGCGGACCTCGTGGTGGCGGGCTGCGCGATCCTCGAGACGATCCTCGACCTGTGGCCCGCTGCGCGGCTCGGCGTTGCCGACCGGGGCATACGCGAGGGGATTTTGCGGAGCATGATGGCGGCCGACCGGCAGGGCGAACGCGCGCTGAGGAAGCTGCGCGGCGAAAGACCCGAAAGATGAGCCGCTCCGGCCGCGACCCCGACCGCCGCGTGAAGACCGCACGGGGGCGCAAGGTGTCCTCGACCCGCTGGCTCGAGCGGCAGCTGAACGACCCCTATGTCCAGCGCGCCAAGGCGGAAGGCTATCGCAGCCGCGCGGCCTACAAGCTGATCGAACTCGACGACCGCTTCGCGCTCCTGAATGGCGTGAGGCGCGTGGTCGACCTCGGCATCGCGCCGGGCGGCTGGGCGCAGGTGGTGCGCGCGCGGGCGCCCAGGGCCGAGGTGGTGGGGATCGACCTCCTGCCCGTGGAGCCGATCGAGGGCGTGACGATCTTCGAGCTGGATTTCATGGACGATGCCGCCCCCAAACGGCTCGAGGACGCGCTTGGCGGTCCGCCCGATCTCGTGCTGTCCGACATGGCGGCGAACACTGTGGGGCACAAGCAGACCGACCACCTGCGCACGATGGCGCTCGTCGAGGCGGGTGCGTGGTTCGCGGTGGAGACGCTGGAGAAGGGCGGGGCCTTCGTCGCCAAGGTGCTGGCCGGCGGGACCGATGCGGAACTGCTCGCCCTGCTCAAGCAGCATTTCCGGACGGTGAAGCACGCCAAGCCCCCCGCGAGCCGGAAGGGTTCGTCCGAATGGTACGTGGTGGCGCAGGGGTTCAAGGGCCGCGAGTAGCAACGAAAAGGGGCGCCGCAGCGCCCCTTGCGTCATTCGGATCGCGAAAGGATCAACCCTCGGCGGTTTCCGCCCCGTCTTCGGCCGGATCGGCCCCGTTCTCGGGCTGCTCTTCCCCGCCCTCTTCAGCCGGCGCGGCCTCCTCGGCGGCCGGAGCCTCGGGCTCGGGCTTGGGCGGGGCGCCGCCATTTTCCGCGAGGTACGCCATGACGTTGGCGCGGTCCTCGATGCTGCCGAGGCCGGCGAAGCTCATCGACGTGCCCGACGCGAAATTGCGCGGGGAGGCGAGCCAGTCGCTCATGTTCTCCCACGTCCATTCGCCGCCCTTTTCCTTGAGCGCGCCGGAATAGTTGAAGCCCGGGGCATTGGCCGCGATCGGCTTGCCCATCACGCCGTGGAGATTGGGGCCGACGCCGTTGGGGCCGCCCTCTTCGACATTGTGACAGGACTGGCACTTGGCGAAAACCTTAGCGCCCGCTTCGGGATCGGCATCGGCCAGCACCTGCGCGAGAGTCGGTCCGGCATCAGCCGCGCCCTCTTCCTCGACGCCCTCGACGACATAGCCCATGCGTTCGGTGGGCAGGTCCGAGGGATCGTAGCCATGGAAATACTTGTCGCTGAGGACGCTGAGGCCGAGGCCGACGACACCGGCGAACAGGACCCAGCCCGCAGCGGTGTTGAACAGGTCGCTCGAACCCGATTCGGTCTTGACCGTATCCGCGCCCGACGCCCGATTGGTGTTGTTGTCTTGTGCCATTGCGCGCGTCCCTTACTGACGCCCTCACGTGCGCGCAAGAGCCATGGCGGCATCAGGTCTTGCAGCTTTTGCAAGCAGGCTTGCCGGACCTGTCAAGGGGGGCTAGCACCGCTTTCGTCATGCGCAGTTTCCCCGGCCCGGCCCTTGCGATCGTCGATTCGCTGCGCGCCGCGGCCGAGGCCGATCCGGCGCGCGCGATCGCCTTCCAGGGCTCGCCCGGGGCCAATTCGCACCGCGCCGCGATCGAGGCCCGGCCCGATGCCCTGCCGCTGCCCTGCTTCAGCTTCGAGGACGCGCTCGACGCGGTGAAGGACGGGCGCGCGGGCCAGGCGATCATCCCGATCGAGAATTCGCAGCACGGGCGCGTCGCCGACATCCATTTCCTGCTGCCGGAAAGCGGCCTGTCGATCATCGGCGAACATTTCATGGAAATCCATCACGCGCTGATGGCGAAGGGACCCGGTCCGTTCGAGGCGGCCTATTCGCACCCGCAGGCGCTCGGCCAGTCGCGGCTCTACCTGAGGGAGCGCGGGATCGTGCCGCTCTCCCATGCCGACACGGCGGGCGCGGCGGCCTTCGTCGCGGAAAGAAACGATCCGAAGATCGCCGCCATCGCCCCGGCGATCGCGGCGCAGCTCTACGGGCTCGACATCATCGACGAACGGGTCGAGGACAGCCCCGACAACACGACCCGCTTCGTCGTGCTCGCCGCCGATCCGCTCGACCCGGCGCAGCTTGCGGGGGAAGAGGCGATCACGACCTTCGTGTTCGAGGTCCGCAACATCCCCGCCGCGCTCTACAAGACGCTCGGCGGGTTCGCCACGAACGGGGTCAACATGACCAAGCTCGAATCCTACCAGAAGGGCGCGAGCTTTTCGGCGACCATGTTCTACGCCGACATCCACGGCGCGCCGGGCGATCCCGCGGTCGATCGCGCGCTCGAGGAATGTGCTTATTTTTCCAAGGAATTGCGAATCCTCGGCACATATCGGCAAAGCCGGGCGCGGGGCTGACGGGCCGGCGGCGGGAAAGCCCGCGACCATTCTTGCCATGCCCCCCGCCGCGTGCCACCAATCGCGGGGCATGACCGGCGCGGCGCAGACCCTCCCCCCTTCGGCACAGGACAGCGGCGGGACCGGACCGCCCGCCGATCCCGCGAATGTCGCCCCCGAAGGCTGGGAGGAGCTGCGCGGCGCATCCGACATCCAGTTCGCGCCGGTCGAGCTGCCCCAAGTGCCCGAGCGCGAGCCGAGCTGGCTCGACCGGGCGCTCGAAACCGTGTTCGAAGCCCTCGCCGCGATCATCCGGCCGGTCGCCCTGTTCATCGCGGAGTTCTGGTGGATCCTCGCGCTCGTTCTGGCGGCGGCGGTGCTGTTCTTCCTCGCCCGCATCTACGGCCCGCTCGCCCGCGGGGCGGGCACATCGGGGGGGCAGGCGGCAGCACCGGGCAGGCCCGACTGGCGCCCGGACGAGCGCGAGAGCCTTGCCCTGCTCGAGGATGCCGACCGCCTCGCACTCGAAGGCCGCTATGACGAGGCGACGCATCTCCTCCTCAAACGCAGCGTCGGCCAGATCGCCGCCGCCCGGCCCGAATGGGTGGAACCCTCCTCCACCGCGCGCGAGCTCGCCGCGCTTCCCGCCCTCCCCGATGCCGCCCGCGCCGCCTTCGCCGTGGTCGCCGAGCGGGTCGAGCGCAGCCTGTTCGCGCTGCGTTCGCTCGACCGCTCGGACTGGGAAGCGGCGCGCGCGGCCTATGCCGAATTCGCGCTCGCCCGGCTGGGCGGGCGGGAGGCGGCATGAACGCGGCGGCGACCGGCGCGCCCGACGGCACGGGCCGCAACGCCGCGCCCTTCGGCAAGGGCACGGTGTTCGCGGTGCTCGTGGCCGGCTTCCTCGCCTTCCTCGCGCTGCTCTGGTTCCTCTCGGCGGGCGACACCGGCGAGCGCGAGAGCGACGGCGCGGCCCACGCCGTCTCGGTCGGTCTCAACGGCTATGCCGGGCTCGTCCGCCTGCTGGAGGCCGAGGGCCACGAGGTCGAGGTGTCGCGTTCGCCGGGCGAACTCGAAACGGGCGACCTCCTCGTCATCGCGCCCTCGCCTTATGCCGATCCGGAGGAGATCGGCGCGCTGCTCGAAGCGCGGCAATACCGCGGGCCGACGCTGCTCGTCCTGCCGAAATGGCAGGCGAACACCGTGCCGGACCGTGCACCGCGGGAAATCCGCGAAAGGTTCAGGGAAGGCTGGGTCGCGCTGGGCACGGCGTTCGAGACGGCCTGGACCGACGATCTGCCCGCCCCTTACGCCTTCGAGACCGAGATCGAGCAGCTCGAGGAGGACGAGAGCCCGGGCTGGGACGGCTTCGGCCTGGAGGGCGAACTGCCGACCCGCACGATCCGTTTCGCGAAGGAGCAGGATACGCTCGAACCGCTCGTCACCGACGCGGCGGGCCATGTCCTCGCCTTCAACGTGCTGGGCGAGGAAGGGTCCGACTTCTATGACAACGCGCATTTCACGGTGGTGGTGGCCGAACCCGACCTCGTGAACAACTGGGGCCTTGCCGACCCGGCGCGCGCGGCGGCGGCGCTCGAACTGGTGCGCGAGACCGGCTATGGCGAGGACACGCGGGTGGTGTTCGACCTGACGCAGAACGGTTTCAGCGGGGCGCAGAACCTGCTCACCCTCGCCTTCCGGCCGCCTTTCCTCGCCGCGACATTGTGCCTGGTCCTCGCGCTCGTGATAGTCGGCTGGCGCGCCTTCATGCGGTTCGGCGCGGTCGCCGCGGGCGCGCCCGAGACCGGCTTCGGCAAGGCGCGGCTGGTGAGGAACGGCGCCGGGCTGATCGTGCGGGCGAAGCGGATGCGGCTGCTGGCCGCGCCTTACGCGGCGCTAGCCCAGCGCCGGATCGCCCGCCTGCTCGGCGTGAAGCGGGCGCAGGAGGCGGCGATCGACGCCGCGCTGGCCGCGCGCCTGCCGGACGAAACGCCCTTTTCGACCCGCGCCAAGGCCCTGCGCTCGGCCGAGGCCCCCGACGACATTTTGCGCGCCGCCAAGGCGCTCGACGAACTGGCAAGGAAGCTGACGCGATGAGCATGACCCTCGAAGAACTGCGCGACCTGGCGGGCGCCATCCGCGCCGAGATCGCCAAGGCGATCGTCGGGCAGGACGACATGGTGGACCGCCTGCTCGAAGCGCTGGTGGCGCAGGGGCACGTCCTGCTCGAAGGGCCGCCCGGCACGGCCAAGACCTTCCTCGCGCAGAGCTTCGCGACCGCGCTGGGCCTCGATTTCGGGCGCATCCAGTTCACCCCCGACCTGCTGCCGGGCGACATTCTCGGCTCCAACCTGTTCAATTTCCAGACCAGCCAGTTCACCCTCACGCGCGGGCCGATCTTCTGCGACCTCCTGCTGGCGGACGAGATCAACCGCACCCCGCCCAAGACGCAGGCCGCGCTGCTCGAGGCGATGCAGGAACGCCGCGTGACGCTGGACGGGGAAACGCACGGCCTGCCCGATCATTTCATGGTGGTCGCGACGCAGAACCCGATCGAGAACCAGGGCGTCTATCCCCTGCCCGAGGCGCAGCTCGACCGCTTCCTGTTCAAGCTGCTGGTGCCCTATCCGAACGAGGCCGAGGAAGCGCGGATCGTGCGCGACTACGGCCGGCGGCAGGGTCCGCAGCGGCCTGCGGATCTCGGCGTGTCGCCGGTCGCCGACCCGGCGCGGCTCGCGCAGCTTTCCTCCGCGCTCGACCATGTCACCGTGGCCGAGGAGATCACCCATTACGTCGTGCGGCTGGTGCGCGCGACCCGCGACCACGCGGAACTTGTCGTCGGCGCTTCCCCGCGCGCGGCGGTGATGCTCGCCCATGCCGCGCGCGCCCGCGCCGCCCTGCAGGGCCGGGCCTATGTCATCCCCGACGATGTCAAGGCGCTCGCCGTGCCGGTCCTGCGCCACCGCCTGACCCTCTCGCCCGCAGCCGAGATCGAGGGGCGCGAGATGGAGGCGCTCGTCGCCGAACTGGTCGAGAGCACCGAGGCCCCGCGCTGAGCCGATGAACCGCCTGCGCGCCCTCCTCGCCCGTCTCCCGGCCCTGCCGATCGTGCCGACGGTGCGCGCGGCGTGGCTGGTCGCGGGGCTCGCCCCGGTCGCGTTGCTGATCGCCTCGGCCGCGCCCGGTGCATGGATGATTGCTCCCGCGGCCGCGCTCGCGCTGGTGGTTCTGGTGCTGCTCGACGGGCTCGCCGCGGGGCCATGCACGCGGCGCGAGGTCACGGCCCCGGCCGACACCGAGGTCGGGCAGCCCGCGATGATCGAAGTCCATGCCCTGCTCCGCGCGGGTGCCGGCCGACCCGAGGCTGCGCTTGAATTCGATCCCCGGCTCGGCCTTGCCGGACGGGCCGAATTGCAGCTCGCGCCGGGGGAGGAACCCGGCCTGTTCTCGGGCGCGCTCGAACTCGTGCCCGAACGGCGCGGCACGGCCCCCGTCACCCGGCTGTGGCTGCGCTGGACCGGCCCGCTGGGCCTCGGCGCGCGGCAGGTCTCGCAAAGGCTCGGCAGCAAGATCCGCATCTGGCCCGACCTTTCCCCCGTGCGCTCGAAGGAATTGCAGGCCTTCCTGCGCGACGAACGCAGCGGCCTCATCGCCCGGCGCATCCGCGGCGAGGGGACGCAGTTCGAGGCGCTTTCGGAATACGAGCCGGGCATGGACCGCCGCCGCATCGACTGGAAGGCGAGCGCGCGGCACAACCACCTCTATGCGCGCGAGAACGAGGCCGAGCGCAACAACCAGATCGTGTTCGCCTTCGATTGCGGGCAGGCCATGTGCGAGCCGCTGGACGGCCTGCCGCGGATCGACCGGGCGGTCTCCGCCGCGCTCACCTGCGCCTATGTCGCGTTGAAGGGCGGCGACCGCACCGCCCTGTTCGGCTTCGCCCGGCGCCCGCAGCTTATGACCCCCTTCGTCCACGACACGCGCGGCTTCACGCGGCTGCAGAGCGCCGCCGCCGCGCTCGACTACGAAAGCGTCGAGCCCAATTTCACCCTTGCGCTCGCCACCCTGACCGCACGGTTGCAGCGCCGCTCGCTGATCGTGCTGTTTTCCGATTTCACCGATCCGACCGCGGCCCAGCTGATGGTCGAGAGCCTGTCCCGGCTGGTCCGCAAGCACCTCGTCCTGTTCGTGACCTTCGCCGACAGCGAGCTCGAGGCGTTCATCGAGGAAGAGCCGGGCGACATCGCCACGCTCGCCCGCTCGGTCACCGCCGACACGCTCGCGCGGCAGCGCAGCCTCGTGCTGCAGCGCCTGCGCCGCATGGGCGTCGACGTGATCGAGGCGCCGTGGAAAGCGGTCGGATTCGAACTGATCGACCGCTACCTCGCGATTCGCGGCAGCGAGGCGATTGGATGAGAGACGGCGGATGAAGGCTCCCGCGCTCGGATCGTGGTTCTCCCGCCGGGAGATCGAGACTCCCGCCGACATCGCGGGCGCGGCGCTGCGCTCGGACCGCTTCCGGCTGGAGCGCGAGGCCGAATGGCGGCGACTGGACGCGATCGTCACCGCGATGGAGAGAGGCGGCCTCAGGCGCGTGGGGGACGAGGACCTGCTCGCCCTGCCGACGCTCTATCGCACCGCCGCCTCCTCGCTCGCGGTGGCGCGCGAAACCTCGCTCGACGCGGCGACGCTGGCCTATCTCGAAAGCCTCGTCCAGCGCGCCTGGTTCCAGGTCTACGGGCCGCGCAAGGGGCTGTTCGCCTGGCTGCGCGAATTCCTGCTGGGCGGATGGAGCCGCGCGGTCCGGGAGATCTGGCTCGACCTCTCGATCGCGCTGTTCGTCATGGTCTCGGGCACGATCGTCGGCTGGCTGCTGGTGGCCGGGGATTCCGAATGGTTCCACCGCCTCGTCCCCGCGAGCCTCGCCGACAGCCGCCGTCCGGGGGCGAGCCGCGCGGAATTGCTCGAAACCCTCGGCGTCGAGGGCGGGACGACGGGATTGTCGAGCTTCGCCGCCTTCCTGTTCAGCAACAACGCGGGTGTGTGCATCCTCGCCTTCGCGCTCGGCTTCGCCTTCGGCATCCCCTCGCTGCTGCTGCTGGTGCACAACACCGCCCTGCTCGGTGCCTTCCTATGGCTGTTCGCGGACGCGGGACTGGGGGTCGAATTCGCCGCCTGGCTGTCGGTCCACGGCACGACCGAGCTGTTCGGCATCCTCCTGTCGGGCGCGGCGGGGCTGCACATCGGCCGTTCGATGGCCTTTCCCGGAACTCGCAGCCTGCTCGCCGCAGCGGCGCAAAGCGGGCGGCGCGGCGCGGTCGTCATGGTGGGCGTCGTCATCATGATGATCATCGCCGCGCTGCTCGAGGCCTTCCCGCGCCAGCTGGTCGGCAGCAGCGCGGGGCGTTTCGCGATCGGGGGGAGCTTGCTCGCCTTCTGGCTCGCCTATTTCTTCCTCTACCGCCCGGCCCCGTCGGACGAGCCGGCATGAGCGCGGCTGCCCGGCCTTCCGGCCCCGCCCGGGCCGACGGCCCCGCCGACCCGCGGGCGAAGCGGCAGCGCAGCCTCGTCACGCCAGAGGGGCTGGCCCTGCCCGTCACCATCGCCTCGCGCGGGAGCCGCATAGCTGCGCTGGCGATCGATTTCATCATCATCCTGTTCGCCCTGTTCGTGATCCAGATCGTCTTCAGCCTGCTGTTCATGGCGGTGCTGGGCGAGAGCCTGGGCAGCGCGGGCGACAGGATCTCGGCGGCGGGCGAGTTCGTGCTGATCCTTGCGATCCTGCTCGTCTTTGCGGCGCGCTACGGGTATTTCCTCGCCTTCGAGCTCGGCCCGCGCGGGGCGACCCCGGGCAAGCGGCTGGTCGGCATCCGCGTCGCCGCGCGGCCGGGGGAAAGCGGGGGCGGCGGGCGGCTCACGCCCGAGGCGGTGATCGCGCGCAACCTCATCCGCGACATCGAACTGTTCATGCCCGTCCTCTTCCTGCTGATGGCGCCATCGGGCGAGCAGGGCAATGCCGGGATCGCCGGGCTGGTCTGGTTCCTGATCTTCATGGCCTTCCCCTTCTTCAACAGGGACGCCCTGCGCGCGGGCGACGTGATCGCGGGAACCTGGGTGGTCGAGGCTCCGCGCACGCGGCTCGCCGAAGCGCTGTCGACGCAGGGAGCCGCGGCCGCCGGGACGAGCGCGGTCACCGGCGCGCGCTACGATTTCGGGGAGGAGGAGCTCTCGGTCTATGGCGAGCGCGAGCTCCAGACGCTTGAACGCATCCTGCGCGAGGACCAGGCCGCGGCGCTCGCATCGGTCCACGCGGCGATCTGCCGCAAGATCGGGTGGGACCCGGGCGCGGGCGACGAGCGCGCCTTCCTCGAGGCCTTCTATGCCCAGCTTCGCGCGAAGCTCGAAGGCGACATGCGGTTCGGCAAGCGCAAGGCGGACAAGTTCTCGTGAGCGGCTTCACCATCGCGCCCGACGACCTGACGAGCGCGGACGTGCTCGACCTGCTTCGCCTGCACCTCGCCGAGATGCATAGCTGGTCGCCCGCCTGCAAGACCGAACCCTTTCGCCCTGCGCTCAGGCTTTACGAAAGCCACGGTTTCGTCGAAAGCGCGGGCTTCGGGCCTTACCTCCCGGACGAATTCAGCCTGTGCATGGAGCGCCGCCTGTGACGATCGATCGACGCGGCTTTATCGCCGGAAGCGCGGCGCTGGGCCTTGCCGCCTGCGTGCCGCCGGACCAGAGCCCGCTCGGGCGGATGCAGGCGAGCCTGCGCCTGATCGAGGCGAAGGCGGGCGGGACGCTGGGCGTCGAGATCCACGAGACGGCGACGGGCGTGTCGGTCGGCCTCAACCGCGACCGGCGCTTCGGGCATTGTTCATCCTTCAAGCTGTCGCTGGCGGCGATGGTGCTGGCGTTGGATGCGGCGGGGGAGATCGACGCGAACCGCCGGGTGACGTGGACGAAGGGCGACCTCATGCCGGTTTCGCCCTTCACCGAAAGGCGGCTGGCCGAGGGCGCGACCCTGCTCGAACTGGCGGAATACACGCAGAAATATTCGGACAACGCGGCGGCGAACATCCTCCTGCGCGAACTCGGCGGCCCGGCGGCGCTGACCGGCTTCTGGCGCAGCATCGGGGACGGGGAAAGCCGGCTCGACCGGTACGAACCCGAACTCAACAACGTGCCCGTCACCGAATACCGCGACACGACGACGCCCGCGGCGATGGCGCGCACCGTGGCGAAGCTCGCCTATGGCGACGTGATGCCCGAGGCCGAGCGCGCAAGGCTGCGGCAATGGATGATCGACACGCCTACCGGCGCGCGGCGGGTGCGCGCGGGGCTCCCCGAAAGCTGGATCGCGGGCGACAAGACCGGCACATCGATCTGGCCCGGGATCGGGTCGAGCTATGTCGACATCGGCTTCGCCCGCCCCCCCGAACATCCGCCGGTCACCTTCGCGGCCTATTACCGGGCGCGCGAAACGCATGACGGGATGGACGAAGGCAGCGAAGCCGCGCTCGCCAGCGTGGGCGAGGTGATCGAGGATTTCGCCGAGCGCGAAGACGGCCTTCCGCTGGTGGGCAACATCTTCTGAAACCCTCCCGTTCCCCTCCCCTCAAGGGAAGGCGCTTCAATGGTCGGGCGTGTTCGATGCGCCCGCTTCCGCCTCGCCGCCGAAGATCGCGACTTCGCTGAGCCCTTCGCTGTTGGCACGGCCGCGATACATGCCGGTGGTGTTGAAGCTGTAGAGCGCGTTGCCTTCCGGCGTGACGAGGATCACCCCGCCATCGCCGCCGAGCTGCTTGACCTCGGCCATCACGGCGTCCGCGACCCGCTGCTGCATTTCGGTTCGAAGATCATCGTCGAGCTCGGCGGGTCCGGTTGCGTCGCCATCAGCCATCATCGCGGCGAACGCCTCGGATTCGACGAAGCGAAGCCGCGAGCAGATCTCCTGCGCCACGCCGACCCGGATGAAATATTCGCCCCACCCTGTCGCTGACACGGCACAGCTGCGATTGTCCGCATAGGTCCCCGCGCCGATCACCGGGGCATCGCCGATGCGGCCCCAGCGCTTGCCCGTCATCCCGCCGGTCGAGGTGCCCGCAGCAAGGTTGCCTTGGCTGTCGAGCGCCACCGCGCCCACGGTCCCGAACTTGTGATCGACGTCGAGCGCGGACAGCTCGCGCGCCTTCATCCGTTCAAGCGCCTCGCGCCGCGATTCGGTGGCGAAATATTCGGGCGGGGCGGTTTCGATGCCCTGCGTCGCAGCGAAGCTTTCAGCGCCCTTGCCCATCAGGAAAACGTGTTCGCTCTCGCTCCGCACCGCGTCGGCGAGCAGGATCGGGTTCCTGATCGTCGTCACGCCCGTCACCGCGCCCGCACTGCGGTCGCGCCCGTCCATGATCGAGGCGTCGAGCTCGTTGCGGCCTTCCCAAGTGAACACCGCGCCCTTGCCCGCATTGAACAGCGGCGAATTTTCCATCGGGATGATCGCGGCCTTCACCGCGTCCACCGCGCTGCCGCCGTCCGCCAGCACCGCCGCCCCCGCATCGAGCGCTTCCTGCAAGGCGGCCTCGTATTCGGCGCGGCGTTCCGCCGTCATCCGGTCGGGATCTAGCGTCCCCGCCCCGCCATGGATCGCGATCGACCATTTCGGCTCGTCGGGCGGCATGGCGGATTCCTGTGCGGCAAGCGGAGAGGCAAGGGCGAAAAGCGCGGCGAGCGCGGCGAACATGGCGTTTTTCATGGCCTGGCTGCCTAGCCCAACCCCGCGCAGAATGCCAAGATGCGCTCAGGGGAGAATTCGCGATGACCTACGGCAAGGAAACGACCACCGACGAGGTTCTGGAAGGCAGGGACCTGTCCGGCCTCACCGCCTTCATCACCGGCGGCAATTCGGGGCTGGGCCGGGAAACCGGCCGCGCGCTCGCCAGCAAGGGCGCGCAGGTGGTGCTCGCCGGGCGCGACGAGAAAAAGCTCGCCGCGGCGGCGAAGGCGATCCGCGCGGACACGGGGAGCGAGGCGGTCGAAACGATCGCCTGCGACCTCGCCGACCTTGCGAGCGTGCGCGCCTGCACCGGGGAGGCGCGGGAGCGGTTTGGGCGAATCGACCTCCTCATCAACAATGCCGGGGTAATGGCGACGCCCTTCGAACACACGAAGGACGGGTTCGAGCGCCAGTTCGGGACCAACCATCTCGGCCATTTCGCGCTCACCGCGGGGCTGATGCCGCTGATCGAGGCGGCGGCAGGCCGGCCCGGCAGCGGGCGCATCGTCAACCTGTCGAGCCGCGCGCACCAGATGACCGGCGTCGATCTCGACGATCCCCATTTCGAGCGGCGCGAATATGATCCCTGGGCGAGTTACGGCCAGTCCAAGACCGCCAATGTCCTGTTCACCGTCGAGCTCGAAAACCGCTTCGGCGCGAAGGGCATCCACGCCTATGCGGTCCATCCCGGCGGGATCGACACCAATCTCGGCCGGCACCTGACCACGGAAATGGCACAGGGCCTGATGCAGTACATCAGCAAGAACGATCCCGGTTACTCGTGGAAATCGATCCCGCAAGGCGCGGCGACCAGCGTCTGGGCCGCGACCAGCGAGACGATCGAGGGACGCGGCGGCTTCTATTGCGAGGACTGCCGGGAGACCGCGATCGAGGCGGAGGCGACCGATCGCGGAGTGCGCCCCTACGCCCTCGACCCGGATACGGCCGCGCGGCTGTGGGACATGAGCGAGCGCATGACGGGCGTCAGCTTCCCCGCATAGCCTTCGGGCAAATCGCGCGGCCGGGCGCAGGGGGCTCGCGCGCCCAAGCATGTCATTGCCCCGCAACGCCCGGATGTTTATATCGGGCGCATGTCTGTGAGACCCTGGCGCGATATCGAGCGGCGCAAATGCCGGCAGATCATGGTGGGCAACGTGCCCGTGGGCGGCGACGCCCCGATCACGGTGCAGACCATGACCAACACCCCGACCGAGGACGTGAAGGCGACGGTCGACCAGATCCGCCGCTGCGAGGATGTCGGCTGCGACATCATCCGCGTCTCCTGCCCGACCGAGGAATCGACCCGGGCCTTCCGCCAGATCACTCGCGCGGCGCGCATCCCGGTCGTCGCCGACATCCATTTCCACTACAAGCGCGCGCTCGAGGCGGCCGATGCGGGCGCGGCGTGCCTGCGCATCAACCCCGGCAATATCGGCTCGGCCGACCGCGTCGCCGAGGTCGTGCGCGCGGCCAAGGCGAACGGCTGCGCGATCCGCATCGGGGTCAACGCGGGCAGCCTTGAAAAGGACCTGCTCGAAAAATACGGCGAGCCCTGCCCCGAGGCGCTGATCGAAAGCGCGCTCGACCACATCAAGCTGTTGCAGGACCACGACTTCCACGAATTCAAGGTCGCGGTGAAGGCGTCCGACGTCTTCCTCGCGGTGGCGGCCTATCACGGGCTTGCCGACGCGGTCGATTGCCCGCTGCATCTCGGCATCACCGAGGCGGGCGGGCTGATCGGCGGGACGGTGAAATCGTCGATCGGCATGGGCTCGCTGCTGTGGGCCGGGATCGGCGACACGATCCGCGTCTCGCTTTCCGCCGAACCGGAGGAAGAGATCAAGGTCGGCTACGAGATGCTGAAGGCGCTCGGCCTTCGCACCCGCGGCGTGCGCGTCGTCTCCTGCCCGTCCTGCTCGCGGCAGGGCTTCGACGTGATCCGCACCGTCGAAACGCTCGAAAAGCGGCTCGAACACATCAAGACCCCGATGAGCCTCTCGGTGCTCGGCTGCGTCGTCAACGGTCCGGGCGAAGCGCGCGAGACCGATATCGGCCTGACCGGCGGCGGCAACGGGAAGCACATGGTGTACCTGTCGGGCGTCAAGGCGCACGCGATCGACGACGAGGCCATGCTCGACCACATCGTGCGCCTGGTCGAGGAAAAGGCCGCCGCGATCGAGGCGGGCGAGGCGGTGGCCTTCGATCCGCACGCGCCCCAGGCGGAGCCGGAGCCGGAGCCGGCGCCGACTCCCGAAGCCGCCGAGTAAGGTGGCCGGGCGCCCCGCCCTTGCGCCTCCCCGGGCCATCGGCGCCGCTTCGGCGGGCGCGGTGTCGAGCGGGGCCGCGGCGATCGGTGCTCTCGCCATCGGGGCGCTGGCGGTGGGCGCGCTCGCGATCGGAACGCTCGCGATAGGCCGTCTCGCCGTGCGCCGCCTGCACATCCGCGAGGCCAAGGTCGACGTGCTGCACATCGGGCAATTGCGGATCGAGGACCACCGCGAGTGATCCGGGCATCAGTGCCGTTTCCCGCGGATCGAAGCACTTGTCGAGCGTGAATACGAGGTCGTCCTCGTCGATATCGGGATGCCTCAGACCAGCAACGGGCATAAGCCTGCCGTCGCGCGCCGCTTCGGGCTGGACGAGCCTTCCGGCACGCCGAACCTCCTCGTGCTGATCGCCGGGAGCGTGCCGATCCACGCCGGCACCGCGACGACCTGGCGCAATGCGGCGAGCAGGAGCGAGGAGGCGATTGTCGTGGAGCTGGAACGGCTCGCCGATGCGCCCGTTTGAGCCGGGTTCATGCTCCACGTCGTCCACCACGCCGATTACATGGCCCCGCGCCCGGAGCGCGGCACGTTCCGGTTCGACAAGTATTACCTCGTCATGGAGGAGCTGCGCGTGCAGGCCCGAAACGGCGGCGCTGCGATCACCGAACACGCGCCCGCCCCCTGCCCGCGCGAATGGCTCGAAGCGGTGCACGATCCCGAATATGTCGAGGAGGTCTTCACCGCCAGCGTCCCGCGCGACAAGGAGCGGCGCATCGGCTTTCCCGTGACCGAGCGCATCCGCGACCGCGTGCGGCACACCAATGGCGGGACATGGCTCGCCGCGCGGCTCGCCCTGCGCCACGGCTACGCCGCCAACAGCGCGGCGGGGAGCCACCATGCGCTGGAGAACACGGGCGCGGGCTATTGCGTCTTCAACGACCTCGCGGTTGCCTCCAACCGCCTGATCGCGGAGGGCAGCGCGCGCCGCATCCTGATCGTCGATCTCGACGTCCACCAGGGCGACGGGACCGCAAGCCTGACCGCGCTGAGGGACGACATCTTCACGCTTTCGCTCCATGCGGAGAAGAATTTTCCCGTGCGAAAGGCGCGTTCGAACTGCGACGTGCCGCTGCCCGACGGGCTCGGCGACGAAGGCTACATGGCAGCGCTCGCCGCGCACCTGCCGGGGATCATGGACGATTTCGCACCCGACCTCGTGCTTTACCAGGCCGGCGTCGATCCGCACGTGGACGACAAGCTCGGACGGCTCGCGCTGACGGACGAGGGGCTGGAGCGGCGCGACCGGTTCGTGCTGCGCGAGGCGCGGGGCCGCGGGCTTCCGGTCGCCTCGGCGCTCGGCGGCGGATATGGCGCGGACCAGCGCGCCGTCGCCCGCCGTCACGCCCGTTCGATGCTGGCGATGGCGGACGAGAACGCGCGCTTCGCCGGCTGAGGCCGACCCGCAGGAGCATTTTCATTGTGGCGAAAGCAAGGATCGGTCATATTGGGCGGCGATGATGAAACGCCGCGACCTGATCAAGACCGGCCTTGCCGCCGGTGCCGTGCTCGCCCTGCCCCCGGCCCGTCTCGCCGCCCAGCCGATCAAGGGCTCCGCCCGCGACCGCGCGCTCTTCGCCATCGCCCGGCGCGAACTCGAAAGGGCGGGCGATTCGATCTGGAAGCGCGACATCGTCGGCATCGCCGATTACGGCGTCCATTCGGCGGAGCGGCGGTTCCACTTCGTCAATCTCGACCTGCAGGAAGTGCAGAGCTACCACGTCAGCCACGGGCAGGGTTCCGACCCCGAACATGACGGCGTGCTCAACCGCTATTCCAATGTCGAAGGCTCGAACGCGACCAGCCGCGGGGCCTATGTCACGTGGGAATGGTACAAGGGCCGCTACGGCACCAGCGTGCGCCTCGGCGGGCTCGACGAGACCAACGACAACGCGCTGCGCCGTTACATCGTGATGCACCGCGCCGATTATGCCGAACCTTCGCATATCGACCGCTGGGGTCGGCTCGGCCGGTCGAACGGGTGTTTCGCCATGGGCGAGGAACAGTTCCGCATCGCGCTGATGAACCTGTCGGGCGGGCGCCTGCTGTTCGCCGACAGCCTCGGCCTGCGGGAGGACGGTTCGTTCCGCTCCGCGAACCTCGAACCGATGCGCCCGACCCGTCCCTCCGATCTCCAGCGCTACGTCACCGGCGCGTTCTGAGGTGATGAGCCACGCCCCCTCTCCTGAGGCCCGGGCGATTACGGCGACAACCATCAAGTCGGCACCGATCGGCGCCGCGATCATCGCCCTCCTGTTTTTCAAAACTCCATTGATCGGCGAAGCGACGCTCAATCAATTGCTCGCCTTATGGTGGATGATCGGGCTCGCCTGGGTCATCGCGACATTCATTGGAGTGATCGCCACGGGTCTGTGTCTTCTGCTTTTCGGGAGCGTAATCGCGCGGGCATCCAGAGCCTTTCTCGCATCCTCAGCAGGACTGGCTCTCGCCGTGGGCAGCTCCTTGGCCGTGACGCTTCTGATCGGCGGGGCAATCACCTGGACGGGCGGGGAATGGCAGGCCGTTCTGCTGGTTTGCCTCCCCTACGCCCTGCCCGCAGCGATCCTGTATCGCCGAGAAATCCTGCTCGAAAGCGCGCTGGACTAGGACGTTCAGCCCTCGTCGCGCGGATCGTTCTCGATCACGATCACCTCGTCGTCGATCACGTCGGTCCGGTTGCGCACCCGCGGCTCGTCGAGGCTCGCCAGCACCGGCGCGTCGCGATCGTAGATGTCCTCGAACTCGGTCATCTCGCCCTCCACGTTCGTGCCGTAGGTGAAATAGGTGATGTAGGCGGGGATATGCCGCTCGATCATGACCTTGGTGTATTCGCCCGAGGTCGAGATCTCGACCGCCTCGTCGCGGCTCGCGCCCTTGCCGAGGATCGCCAGCGTCATGCCCAGTTCGAGCGCGCCCTCGGTGCGGATGCAGCCATGGCTGAGCGCGCGGTCGTCCTGCGCGAAGAGGTGGCGCGAGGGCGTGTCGTGGAAGAAGATCGCGTGCGGGTTCGGCATCTCCAGCTTCACCCGGCCCAGCGAATTGGTCGGCCCGGGCTGCTGGACGACGGTGATGTAGCCGTTCGCGCCGCGCGTCGCCTTGTAACCCTTGGCCCGCGCCCAGGCGGGGTTGGCGAGCACGCGCTGGCCCAGCCCTTCGCCCCTGACGATCGACTGCGGCACGGTCCAGGTCGGGTTGAACACCACGCCTTCGACCATTTCGGCGAGCTGCGGCGTCGCGGTGCGTCCCGGCTTGCCAACGATGGTGCGATAGGTCTTCAGCGTCTTGTCGCCCACCGTCAGGCGAAGCTGGTATTCGGGGACATTGGTGATGAGGTAGAGCCTGCCGAGATCGCGCGGCAGCCAGCGCCAGCGGTCCATGTTGGCGCGGATCAGCTTGCGCTTCGCGGCATCGTCCGGCGGCGTCGCGGCGAGTTCGTCGCGCAGGCGGGCGTAATCGGGATAGGTCGGGTTGAGAGCCTCCAGCGTGCCCGCGATGTCGCCCGTCTCCAGCGCCTTCTCGAGGAGGTCAGGCGTGCGGAAGATATCGCGGTCGGGATCGACCACGAACCACTGCTTGCGCGCGTCCATCGGGGTGCGCCCGTCGCGCAGGTCCTCGACCAGCCAGACGAAATTGCGCGAGGCGATCGCGTCGAGTTCCTCCGACGGGCCGGAGCGCAAGGCGGTCCGCAAGGCGGCAAGGTCGTAGTCGGCCGGGTCGAGGCCCTCGCGCGCGATCCCCTCGATGAAGGCGACGAGGCTTTCGGCATTGGCGATCGTCCAGGGCCGCACCAGCGGACCCGGCGGATCGAGATCGCCCTGCACCACCGGATCGGAGATCATCCGCGGGAACGCCTCGTCGAAACCGGCCTCGGCTTTCGCCGGTGGCCTCGCCGCGCGTTCCTCCTGCTGGTCGGCGGGACGCAGGTCCTCCGCCCCGGGCTCCTGCGCCGCGACCCCGCCGCCAATCGCGAGCGCGGCGGCGATGCCGCCCGCCAGCAGGTGAGCCCTCAATGTCATGTGCCGTTCCACCGTCCGTCCTGCGCCGCGTTTCGCGCGCGGCATCGTGTTATGTACCGCCCGATATAATGGCAGCGGCCACCCCCTATCAATCATCCTCGCTTTCGCTGCGCTGAATCCTGTTCACGGGCGCGGCGCGGGGCTAGGAAAACGCGAAGCAATGCCCGACGCCATCCCGCCTCCCCGGCGCCTCGCGCCCTATGCCGCCGCCTTCGCCGGGGTCGGCTTCCTCGCGCTGATGGACGCCTTCATGAAAGGCGCCGCGCTCGCGACCGGGGCCTACACCGCGACCGTGCTGCGCTCGCTGATCGGGGCGGCGCTGATCGCACCGTTCTGGCTGGCGCGCGGGCCGGCCTGGCCGCGCGGGGCCCTGCTGCGCCTGCATCTCGAACGCGGGATCGTCTCGGCCGTCATGGCGCTTTCCTTCTTCTTCGCGCTGACGCGGCTCCCGCTCGCCGAGGCGATCGCGCTGTCCTTCGTCGCGCCACTGCTCGCGCTCTATCTCGCGAGCATCCTGCTTGGCGAGACGGTCCGGCGCGAGGCGATCGCGGCGAGCCTGCTGGGCCTTGCGGGAACGCTGGTAATCGTCGGCGGGCGCATCGGCGAGGGCGAGATGGGGCGCGAGGCTGCCGAGGGGCTTGCCGCGCTCGCCTTTTCCGCGGTGCTCTACGCATATACCTTCGTCGTCATCCGCCGCCAGAGCCAGCTCGCCGGCCCGGTCGAGATCGCGACCTTCCATTCGGGCATCGGCGGGCTCTTCCTCCTCGCCTTCGCGCCGCTCGCCTGGGAAATGCCGCGGATCGAGGTGATGGGCGGGCTCGCGGCCGCCGGGGCGCTCACCGTCGCGGCATCGCTCGCCATCGCCTGGGCCTATGCCCGCGAGGAGGCGCAGGCGCTGGTCCCGATCGAATATTCCGGCTTCCTCTGGGCGAGCCTGTTCGGCTGGCTGTTCTTCCGCGAGGAACTGGCCCTGCCCACGCTCGCCGGGGCGGCGCTGATCGTCGCGGGGTGCTGGCTGGTCACCCGGCGCGCCCCGGAAACGCCCGGGGCCGGGGCCGCGGGCGATCCGACCGGGATTTGACCACGGAGGGTCCGATTCCGCCCGCCCGGACCTTCGCGCGCCCTTGACCTTGGCCCCGCACTCCAGCAATTGCGCGCGCAAGGATTTCAGTCGGACGCGCAAGGCGCCCGGACCCCTCTGCCCGCGCGGGCAAGGGCACAGCCAAAAGGATGGGATACGACATGACCGATACCGGCAAGGACACGCTGGGCACCCGCTCGACCCTGAACGTGGGCGGCAAGGAATACGCCTATTACTCGCTCGCCAAGGCGGCGGAGGCGCTGGGCGACGTGTCGAAGCTCCCCATCTCGATGAAGGTGCTGCTGGAAAACCTGCTGCGCTTCGAGGACGAGGGCTTCACCGTCGGGCGCGAGCATATCCAGGCGATCGTCGACTGGCAGAAGGATCCGAAGACCGGGAGCGAGATCCAGTACCGCCCCGCGCGCGTGCTGCTGCAGGATTTCACCGGCGTGCCCTGCGTGGTCGACCTTGCCGCGATGCGCGATGCGATCAAGCAGCTGGGCGGCGATACCCAGAAGATCAACCCGCTGGTCCCGGTCAACCTCGTCATCGACCATTCGGTCATGGTCGACGAATTCGGCCATCCCAAGGCGATGGAAGCCAACATGGCGCTCGAATACGAGCGCAATGCCGAGCGTTACGACTTCCTCAAGTGGGGTTCCAAGAGCTTCGAGAACTTCTCCGCCGTACCGCCGGGCACGGGGATCTGCCACCAGGTCAACCTGGAGCACATCGCGCGCGGCGTGTGGTCGTCCGAAGGGCCGGACGGCGTGATGGTCGCCTATCCCGACACCTGCGTCGGCACCGACAGCCATACGACGATGATCAACGGCCTCGGCGTGCTGGGCTGGGGCGTCGGCGGGATCGAGGCCGAGGCCGCGATGCTGGGCCAGCCGATCTCGATGCTGATCCCCGAAGTCGTCGGCTTCCGCCTCGATGGCCGCATGGCCGAAGGCGTGACCGCGACCGATCTCGTGCTGACCTGCGTGCAGATGCTGCGCGAGGTGGGCGTGGTGGGCCGTTTCGTCGAATTCTACGGTCCGGGTGTCGCCAACCTCACCCTCGCCGACCGCGCGACCATCGCCAACATGGCCCCCGAATACGGCGCGACCTGCGGCTTCTTCGGCATCGACGACAAGACCATCGAATACCTGCGCCTCACCGGCCGGTCGGAAGAGACCATCGCGCTCGTCGAAGCCTATTCGAAGGAACAGGGCATGTGGTTCGATCCCCATGCCGAGCCGGTCTTCACCAGCACGCTCGAACTCGACATGGCGAGCGTGGTGCCCAGTCTCGCCGGGCCGAAGCGCCCGCAGGACAAGGTCATCCTCCCCGAGGTGGGCGAGCTGTTCAACCGCGACCTCAAGGAAGTCTACAAGAAGGACAAGCCGCTGCGCGTCGGCGTCGAGGGTGCGAACCACGATATCGGCGACGGCGACGTGGTGATCGCCGCGATCACGAGCTGCACCAACACCTCGAACCCCGATGTCCTGATCGCCGCCGGCCTCGTCGCGCGCAAGGCGCACGAGCGCGGACTGAAGCCCAAGCCGTGGGTCAAGACCAGCCTCGCGCCCGGATCGCAGGTGGTCACCGACTACCTCGTGAAGTCCGGCCTGCAGGCCGATCTCGACGCGATCGGCTTCGATCTCGTCGGCTACGGCTGCACCACCTGCATCGGCAATTCCGGCCCGCTCGCCCCGCCGATCTCGGCCGCGATCAACGAGAACGACATCGTCGCGGCCTCGGTCCTGTCGGGCAACCGCAATTTCGAGGGCCGCGTCTCGCCCGACGTGCGCGCCAACTTCCTCGCCTCGCCGCCGCTGGTCGTCGCCTATGCGCTCAAGGGCACGGTGACCGAGGACATCACCACCACCCCGCTCGGCCAGGACAATGATGGCAACGACGTGATGCTCGCCGACCTGTGGCCGACCAATGCCGAGATCGCCGAGCACCGTGCGGCCAACATCGATCGCTCGATGTTCGAATCGCGCTACGCCAACGTCTATGACGGCGACGAGCACTGGCAGGCGATCACGGTCGAACCGTCGGACACCTATCAATGGCGCGCCGGGTCCACCTATGTCGCCAATCCGCCCTATTTCGAAGGGATGGAGATGACCCCCGCCCCCGTCACCGACATCGTCGATGCGAAACCGCTCGCGATCCTCGGCGACAGCGTCACCACCGACCACATCTCGCCCGCCGGTTCGATCAAGGAGGATTCGCCCGCGGGTGCCTACCTGGTCTCGAACCAGGTGCAGAAGAAGGACTTCAACTCCTACGGTTCGCGCCGCGGCAACCACGAAGTGATGATGCGCGGCACCTTCGCCAACATCCGCATCAAGAACGAAATGGTGCCGGGGGTCGAGGGCGGCTACACCACCTATAATGGCGAGCAGATGCCGATCTACGACGCCGCGATGAAGCACAAGGCGGACGGCACGCCGCTCGTCGTCGTCGCGGGCAAGGAATACGGCACCGGCTCCAGCCGCGACTGGGCGGCGAAGGGCACGATCCTCCTGGGCGTGCGCGCGGTCATCGTCGAAAGCTTCGAGCGCATCCACCGCTCGAACCTCGTCGGGATGGGCGTGCTGCCGCTGCAGTTCAAGGACGGCGACACGCGCAAGACGCTCGGCCTCACCGCCGACGAAACCTTCAGCATCAAGGGGCTGGCCGATCTTGCCCCGGCGCAGGACGTCGAGATCGAGGTCACGCGCAAGGACGGGACGAAATTCACCTTCACCGCGCTCTGCCGTATCGATACGGCGAACGAAATGGAGTATTACCGCCACGGCGGCATCCTCCATTACGTGCTGCGCAAACTCGCCGCCTGAGGGAGCTGCGACTGGAACGGAGAAAACCGATGCGGAGCGTGCTTTTCCTGAGCCTTGCCGGCCTTGCGACCCTGGCGGCCTGCGCGCCGTCGGCCGAAAGGGGCGATGGAAAGCGCGGCTCCGGCCCGCCGCTGGGTTTCGAACTCGCCTCCGCGCAGGCCGGGTTCGCGGCGTCCGCCGGTCCGGTGATCGATGTCTCCCCCGCCGAACTTATCGCGCGACTGGGGGCGGGAAACGTGCGGCTGATCGACGTCCGCACCGATGAAGAGGTCGCCGCCGGCATGATCCCCGGGGCGCACCACATCGCGCTCGACGAATTCGACCCCGCGGCGCTCGACGTGGCGGAGGACGAAACGGTGGTGTTCTATTGCCGCTCGGGCAGCCGCTCGACCAAGGCCGCCGAAAGGCTCGCCGCGCAGGCAGGCGAACCGGAACGGCATCTTGCGGGCGGAATCCTCGCCTGGCAGGAAGCGGGCGGCGCGATCGTCCAGCCCGAATAGGCGCGCGCCGCTCCAGGTCGATCCGCGGGATCGATCCGCGGGGTCGATCCGGTCGCGGCTCCGCGCGCCTTGCATGATCCGGCCAGTTCCCGCACTGCCGACGCGGGGACGCTGTTCGTGGCGAGCAACAGGGCCCCGGAAAGCCGCTCCGGCCGCATCATCGGGAACGGGTGCCGCCTGCACCCATGGCGTGGGCTTGTTGGCCGCTGACGGGCGGTCCTGCGGGTCGGCGTCAGGCCGTGGTCCTTGCCCGCCTGTCCCCCTTGCCCTTCCTCCGCCGCAGGATCGCGGCCGCGGCGAGGCCGAACAGGCCGACCATCGGCGGTGCGGGAACTTCGATCCCGCTGCTGGTCCCGCCCGAGGAGGAGCTCGAGGAACTCGACGAAGAGGACGACGACGACGAACCCGAGCTGGAACCGCTGCTCGTCGAACCGCCGGTGCTCGAGCCGCCGGAGCTCGAACCCGAACTCGACGAGGAGCTGGAGGAGGACGAGCCTGAGGAGGAGGAACTGGTGCTGCTAGTCAGGTCGCCCGAGGTGCCGCCGCTGCTGGTCGCCCCGCCCGAAGACGAGGACGAGGACGAGCCGGAACTGGAGCCCGACGAAGAGGACGTGGAACCGGGGTGGCCACTCGTGGTCCCGCCCGAGGAGCTGGAGGATGACGAGCTGGAGCTTGAGGAGGAGGACGAAGAAGAGGACGAAGAGGACGAACTCGACACGTTGCCCGAAGAACTCGAGACGCTGCCCGTGCTCGAGGAGACCGCGCCGGTCGAGGTGCTGGTCGAAACCTGGCCGGTCGACGACGAGATCGAGCCGGTCGAGGAGGTCGAGCTGACCGTGCCCGATGACGAGGTGGTCGAGCTCGAATTGTCGATGTCGATGTCGATGACGACCCCGCTCGTCCCGCCGTTGGAGCCCCCGGTCGAGGTCGTGCCGCCCGAGGTCGAGCTGACATCGCCCGACGAGCTCACGTCGCCCGAGCTCGAACCGCCCGAGGTGGAAGTCGTCGTCGAGACCGATACGTCGCCCGAGGACGAACCGCCCCCGCCGCCGCCGAAGAAGCCTCCGAAGAAGCCCCCGCCGAACCCGCCGCCGAACCCGCCGAGCCCGCCGCCGACGACGAGCGGCGCCGCACCGCCGCCGCCCTGGACCGGCGGAAGCGGCGGAAGCGGCGCGGGCGCATAGGCGACCTGCTGGATCGGGGGACATTCGGCCGGGTCGAAATAGGCCTGCACCGCACCGGCCGGCACGCTCGTCGCCATGTCAGGCGCGCCCGCATAGGGCTGGCATTCGATCGTCCGTTCGACGATGCGCCGGCGGCGCGGTTCGGCGTCGGGCACGATCCGCTCGCGCGTCTTGATGTATGTCGGCTCGGCCAGCTGCGGCGCGGTCTTGATGTACTTGCCCTGCCGCTCGACCTCGACCAGGCGGCCGTCGAGATCGGTCGTGTAATCGGGATCCTCGGTCGTCATCGGTTCGGCCGTGCGGACCGCGCCGCCCTGCTGGGCGACCTGCAGCGCACCGCCCGTCATCATGGCGACGCCCGCGGCGGTGGCGGAAAGCTTTGCGGCAGCCAATTTGAGCGACATGGACTCACCTCGAAGAAACAAGCATCTTGGACAAGACCCCCGGACAGCGAGCCTGCCTCGGCGCGAATTGCACAGTCCTTGTGATGGCGATCGCCCCGCGAGGGCAACGGCGTTAACCACCAAGGCAAGCGCACCATGGCCGGAAACGGGGCGAAATCACGGCTTTTGAGCCGGCCTGTCCCATTCCGGCACCAAAGCCGCCGCAAGTTTTAGCCGACGCGCGCCCGCATGGTTAACGAAGCCGTCCGCCTATGCCTCGCCCGGATCGCGGTCTCCGAACATCCCGAGCTGGCCGTCGGTAGGCCCCCGGGGCGGGACAAGGCCAAGATGCTGCCAGCCCGCATCGTTGAGCACTCGCCCGCGCGCGGTCCGCGCCAGCAGGCCCAGCTGGATGAGGTACGGCTCGACCACCTCCTCGACCGTGTCGCGCGGCTCGGCGAGCCCGGCTGCGAGCGTTTCCACGCCGACCGGCCCGCCCTTGTAGGTGGTCGCGATCATGGTGAGGTACTTGCGGTCCATCGCGTCGAGCCCGAGCCGGTCGATCTCCAGCCGGGTCAGCGCATCGTCGGCCATGGCCTTCGTTACCGTCCCCTGCCCCGCGACATGGGCGAAGTCGCGCACGCGCCGCAGCAGCCGTCCGGCGACCCGCGGCGTGCCGCGGCTGCGGCGGGCGATCTCGCGCGCGCCTTCCGCCTCGATCGCAAGGCCGAGCAGCCGCGCCCCGCGCGTGACGACGAGCTCAAGTTCGTCATGGGTGTAGAAATTGAGCCGTACCGGAATGCCGAAGCGGTCGCGCAGAGGGGTCGTCAGCAGGCCCTGCCGCGTGGTCGCGCCGACCAGCGTGAAGGGCGGCAGGTCGATCCGCACGCTGCGCGCCGACGGCCCTTCGCCGATGATGAGGTCGAGCGCGCGGTCCTCCATCGCCGGATAGAGGACCTCCTCGACCACCGGATTGAGGCGGTGGATCTCGTCGATGAAGAGCACGTCGTGCGGCTCGAGATTGGTGAGCAGCGCGGCAAGATCGCCCGCCTTGGCGATGACGGGGCCGGAGGTGGCGCGGAAACCGACGCCGAGTTCGGCCGCGACGATCTGCGCGAGCGTGGTCTTGCCAAGGCCGGGCGGGCCGAAGAACAGCGTGTGATCCATCGCCTCGCCCCGCCCGCGCGCGCTTTCGATGAAGACGGCAAGATTGCCCCGCGCAGCCTCCTGCCCGATGAACTCGGCGAGCGATTTCGGGCGCAGGGCGGCGTCCGGGTCGCCGGGTTGCGGCGCGGGGGAATGGAGGGGGGCGGGGTCAGTCATTCCTTGTCCTTGCGCGAGATTTCAGTCGAGCAGTATCCCGGGAGCGAGCGCGCAAGACCCAGCCGAACTGGAATGGCCATCCCGATCCAGACGCCCCCTGCAGCCTCACATCGCCTCGATTCCTCTCGGAAATCCGAGAATCGCAGAAGTAGGCCCCCGATCACCAAGGTCGCGAAAAGCACCAGACCGCCCCACAGCTTCAGGCCGGGGTTCAATTTGAGGTTCCCTTTGACCCCTCGAACTAGGACCATTTGCCCAGCCCCATCAGAACGGGTTCACCGTATAGCCGCGCTGCTGCAGCACCGCGTGGGCCGTCATGGCGGAGAGCGACATCTCGACTCCGGGAATAAGGTCCTCCGGCGCGATGCCGTAGGCAACCGCGCTCTGGCCGCACAGCACGAAGCGCACGTCCTCGGCCAGCAGCGCCTCGACGAGCGCGCGCGAGGGGTTGTCGGCCCTTTGCGATGTCTGCCGCGCAGCCGGGTTCGCGCCGTGCGCCGCGTCGCTCAGCAGTTCGAGCGAGGCCTTTCCGTGCACCACCACGACGAGGCGGATGTTTTCCTCCGGCACGCCATTCGCGACGTGCATGTTGAGGAAGCGCGCCGCCGCCATGAAGCCGCGATTGGCGCCGCCTTCTCCCGCCGGTTCGTTCACGTCGAATGCCACCGCGAATTCGGCGTCCGCGGGCAGCCGCTCGACGCCGGGCACCGGCGCGTGCGGGCCGAAGTCCTCGATCACCGGGCCGGTCTTGAACGCGCTCATGTCCTGCGCGGCGACGGGGACCGCCATGCAGATCGCCAGCGCCGCGATTCCCGCTCTCGTCCTCATCCTGCTTCCTCCTCTTATCCCGCAGCTTTTTTCAGCGCGACGCGGATCAGCTCGCTCGTCGCAGCATCCTCGCCCAGTTCGGCCTGCGCGCGGGCGACGGCCTGGGCGGCGATCGCGGGCTTGAAGCCGAGGTTCTCCAATGCGCTCACCGCGTCGGCGCTGGCCGAGCCTGCCGGGGCGATGCTCGCCGCGCCGGCGGGCGCGCCCGTCCCGCCGGGCAGCGCGCCGGCCTTGTCCTTCAATTCGTTGACGATCCGTCCGGCAAGCTTCGGCCCCACCCCGTTCGCGCGCGCCACGCTTGCCGCATCGCCGCCCGCGCAGGCATCGCGCAATTCGCCCGTCGACAGCGCCGAGAGGATCGCGAGCGCGACCTTGCTCCCGACCCCCTGCACGCCGGTCAGCAGGCGGAACCAGTCGCGCTCCGATGCCTCGGCAAAGCCCAGCAGGCGCATGTCGTTCTCGCTCACCTGAAGGTCGGTGTGGATGGTGCAGGCCGCGCCCACCCCGCCCAGCGCGGACAGGGTCCGGGCCGAGCAATGGACGAGATAGCCGACGCCGTTCACGTCGACGATCGCCCAGTCCTCTCCGATTTCGTCGAGGCGGCCCTTGAGCTTTGCAATCATGGTCTTTTCGCGCGCTACCGCTTCGCTGCCTGAGCGCAATGTTCCTGCACCAAGCCGCAGCCGATTGCCAGAGCGGCCCGCTTGTTATCGTCGGCGCGCCACCTGTCGCCGCTGGGCGGCAGGCGAAAATCGCCACAATCTCGACACACCGCGCGAATCCGCTAAGGCTCGCTGCCCATGAGCTTCAACACTTTCGGGCGCGTGCTGCGCTTTTCGACATGGGGGGAAAGCCACGGGCCGGCGCTGGGCGCGGTGGTGGACGGCTGCCCGCCGGGCCTGACCCTGCGCGAAAAGGACATCCAGCCCTTCCTCGACGCGCGCCGTCCGGGGCAGAGCCGCTACACGACGCAGCGGCGCGAGGCGGACCAGGTCCGCATCCTTTCGGGCGTGTTCGAGGACAGGACCACCGGCACGCCGATCCACCTGATGATCGAGAACACCGACCAGCGGTCCAAGGACTATACCGAGATCGCGCGCAGCTATCGCCCGGGCCACGCCGATTACGCCTATGACGCGAAATACGGCCACCGGGACTATCGCGGCGGCGGGCGTTCCAGCGCGCGCGAGACGGCGGCGCGGGTCGCGGCCGGGGCGGTTGCCCGGGCGATCATCCCCGAGGTCACGATCCACGCCTATGTCTGCGAACTGGGCGGCGACCCGATCGAGCGCGAGGCGATCGATTACGACCAGATCACGAAGAACCCCTTCTTCTGCCCCGACAGCTGGGCCGCGGTGCGCTGGGAGGAGAAGATCGAGAAGGCGCGCAAGGACGGCTCCTCGCTCGGCGCGGTGGTCGAATGCGTCGCGACCGGAGTTCCCGCAGGCTGGGGCGCGCCGGTCTATGCCAAGCTCGACGCCGACCTTGCCAGCGCGATGATGAGCATCAACGCGGTCAAGGGCGTCGAGATCGGCGACGGTTTCGAGGCGGCGCGGCTGACGGGGGTCGAGAACGCCGATGCGATGAGCCCCCCGGAACCGGGGAGCCCGGACGGCAGGCCCGTCTTTGCAAGCAACCACGCGGGCGGCACGGCGGGCGGCATCTCGACCGGGCAGCCGGTGGTGTGCCGCGTCGCGTTCAAGCCGACCTCCTCGATCCTGACGCCCGTTTCCTCAATCACCTCCGACGGCGAGCCGGTCGAGGTCGTGACAAAGGGCCGCCACGATCCCTGCGTCGGCATCCGCGGCGCGCCCGTGGCCGCGGCGATGATGGCGCTGGTCCTTGCGGACCACAAGATGCTCCACCGCGCTCAGGTAGCGTAGCGGTAGCGCAGAAAAGGACGCGCTCAGGTAGCGTAGCGGTAGCGCAAGCGGCAGCGCGGACAGGGCTCTTCCGCACAGTCCGGTCAGCGCCGCGAAAAGATGCGCCCGCAAGGGGGCAGGCGGTAGCGCAGCGGTAACATTACCCGCGCATCGCTGTGGCCGAACAGGAGGTTGCCCATGATCCGCGTCGCACCTTTCGCCGCCACCCTCGCCCTTGCCTTCGCCCCGCTCGCCGCCCATCCGGACCATGCGTCGCACGCGGAATTGTCGCACGAGAACCCCCGGATAGAAGCCGAGATCCCGCCCGAGGCGCGCGGGAGCGAGAGCGAGGCGCTGCCCTGGACCAGTCTGGAGGCACTCGATGCCGAGGCGCGCTTCCATTTCGTCGTGGTCTCGGACCGCACCGGCGGCCACCGCCCGGGCGTGTGGCAGGATGCAATGGACAAGATCGACCTCGTCCAGCCCGCCTTCGTCGTTTCGGTGGGCGATCTCGTCGAAGGCTACACCGAGGATCGCCGCCAGCTGAAACGCGAATGGGACGAGATCGACCGGATGGTCGGCACGCTCGATTCGCCGTTCTTCTACGTGCCGGGCAACCACGACTATTCGAACGAGGTGATGGCCGAGGTCTGGGCCGAACGGCTGGGTGCGTCCTGGTATTCGTTCACCTACAAGGGCGCGCTGTTCATCGTGCTCAACTCCGCCCTGTTCGACCGCGAGGGCCTCGAAGGCTACGGCGAACGCGGCGGCGACTGGGCCGAGGAACAGGCGAAACAGCTTGCCTGGCTGGAAAAGACGCTGGAAGCGAACGGGGACGCGCGCTGGACCTTCCTGTTCATGCACCGCCCGTTCTGGCTCGAAACCTGGGTCCGGCCCGAAGAAGGCGAGGAGGTCCCGGCGACCGGGCCGTGGCCGAAACATACCCGCAGCCCCAGCGAGTGGAGCAAGGTCGAGAAGATGCTCGGCCGGCGACCCTACACCTTCCTGTCGGGCCACGAACACGTCTACAATTACGAGGAAACGCCGGGCGTTCCGCACCAGCACCGGATCACGCTCGCCTCGACCGGGGGCGTGTCGTCCAATCGCGGCGTCGAATACGGGGAATTCGACCACTTCCTGTGGATCACCATGACCGATGACGGGCCGGTGATCGCGAACATGCTGCTCGACGGGGTGCTGCCGGCCGACATGGAACAGAAATACCGCCGCCCATGGTGGGCGCCGCGCGATCCCTCTGACCCCGAAGCGACCGGCAACTGAGCCCTCCGCCCCGCGAACGAGAGGATGCGCGTGGCCGAAAACCGCCCGGAACGCCGCCGCGGGACGCCTCGCTTCAGCCCTGCGCCCAAGGCGGCGAAGCGGTCGCCGTCGCCGCCCCCGGCCTGTTCATCGATCCTTGCGCGCCCGCTCTACCGCAGGTGCGAGAAACCGCGGCCCGGCCATCGCCACCCCAGAACGCCTGCGACCGGTTCCCGTTGTGACGATTGAAAAAATCGATTGTTGCAATCGCACATTCCCGCTTTTTTGCAACGCAGCACGCCTTATGTGGGGCAGGCAAGTTTCAGAACGACTTTTTTCACCTGCAACCCTTCAAGTACGAGGAGAACATCAATGGGCATCATCGGTTCGACCATCCAGCCGTTCAAGGCGACCGCCTTCCAGGCCGGCAAGGACTTCTTCGACGTCACGAACGACGACATCGCCGGCAAGTGGGCGGTATTCTTCTTCTATCCGGCCGACTGGACCTTCGTCTGCCCGACCGAGCTCGAGGACCTGGGCGAGAAGTACGAAATGCTCCAGAAGATGGGCGTCGAGGTCTTCGCCGTGTCGACCGACACGCATTTCAGCCACAAGGCCTGGCACGACAATTCGGAAAAGATCGGCAAGCTCCAGTTCGCCTTCCTCGGCGACCAGCTCCACACCCTGTCGAAGCAGTTCGGCGTGCTGCGTGAGGAAATGGGCCTTGCCGACCGCGCGACCTTCGTGGTCGATCCCGATGGCGTGATCCAGATCATGGAAATCACCTGCGAGGGCGTCGGCCGCAACGCCAACGAACTGGTCCGCAAGATCAAGGCCGCGCAGTATGTCCGCGAGAACCCGGGCCAGGTCTGCCCGGCGGCGTGGGAAGAAGGCAGCGAGACGCTGGCCCCCTCGCTCGACCTCGTCGGCAAGATCTAAGGGCGCGATCCAGCTCTCACGCCGCGGCGGCCCGTTCCGCCCGGCAGAACCAGGACGCGGCGTTCCTGCCCCTCCCCCTCCGGCGGGGGCGCCGCGTCCGGAAACCCGAGAAGCCTTCGAAAAAAACGGAGGGCCCTCGGGTCGCAAAGGGGCCGGAAGGCTTTTCGCCTCCCCTCCCCCCTCCCCCACGGAGGCGGACGGTTTTCCGGTCCCACGCCTGCCGCGCCCGCCGCTTGATGCGGGTCAAGGCGAGGCGCGAGGGGGCACGTACCATCACCGAATTCCCGGACATCGATCCGGCACCCGCGCCCCGACCGAGGATCCATCAAGGCTCCGCGTCGAAGGAACCGCGAAAGAAAGGCAGCAAGAGGTTTAAGCCATGCTCGACCAGACCATGAAGGCCCAGCTCGGGCAGTATCTCCAGAACCTGCGCCAGCCGATCGAGCTGGTCGCGACGCTGGGTGACGACGCGAAGAGCGCGCAGACCCGCGAACTGATCGAGGAAATCGCCGCGCTGCACGACCTCGTCACCGCGCGGTTCGACGGGACCGAGGGCCGCGTGCCGAGCTTCCTCATCCGCCGCGCCGACGATCATGCTTCCGCCGTGCGCTTCGCCGGCCTGCCGATGGGCCACGAATTCACCAGCCTCGTGCTCGCCCTGCTGTGGGCGGGCGGCCATCCGCCCAAGGTCGATGCCGACCTGGTCGAACAGGTCCGCGCGCTGGAGGGCGAGTTCGAGTTCGAGATGTTCTTCTCGCTCACCTGCCACAACTGCCCCGACGTGGTGCAGGCGCTGACCCTTATGGCGCTCGAGAATCCCAATGTCACCGCGACCCTGATCGAAGGCGGCACCTTCAAGGACGAGGTCGAGGCGCGCGACATCCTCGCGGTGCCCGCGACCTTCCTGAATGGCGAGCTGTTCTACAACGGCAAGATGGAACTGGCCGAAATACTCTCGCGCCTCGACACCGGGGCCGATGCCAAGGCGGCGGCCAAGCTTGCGGCGAAGGACCCGTTCGAGGTTCTGATCGTCGGCGGCGGGCCGGCCGGCGCGGCGGCCGCGGTCTACACCGCGCGCAAGGGCTTTCGCACGGGCATCGCGGCCGAACGCTTCGGCGGGCAGCTGATGGACACGCTCGGGATCGAGAACCTGCCGGGCACGACCTATACCGAAGGGCCGAAACTGACCGACAACCTGCGCGCGCAGGTCGGTGAATACGCCATCGACGTGATGGACCTCGCCAATGCGACGGCCCTGCGCCCCGCATCCGAAAAGGGCGGGATGCACGAGCTCGAACTGTCGAACGGCGCGGTGCTGAAAGGCCGCGCGCTGATCCTCGCCACGGGCGCGCGCTGGCGCAACCTCGGCGTGCCGGGCGAGGCGGAATACCGCAACAAGGGCGTTGCCTATTGCCCGCACTGCGACGGCCCGCTGTTCAAGGGCAAGCGGATCGCGGTGATCGGCGGCGGCAATTCCGGCGTCGAAGCGGCGATCGACCTTGCCAACATCGTCGGCCATGTCACCCTGATCGAATTCGACACCAAGCTGCGCGCCGACGAGGTGCTGCAGGCCAAGCTGCGCTCGATGTCCAATGTCGGGATCATCACGAACGGCCAGACGACCGAGATCACCGGCGACGGCAAGCGCGTAAACGGCCTCGTGGTGAAGGACCGCGAAAGCGGCGAGGAGCGCCGGATCGAACTTGAAGGCGTGTTCGTCCAGATCGGCCTCGTGCCCAACACCGAATGGCTGAAGGACTGCGGCATCGAACTTTCGAAATACGGCGAGATCGTGGTCGATGAACACGGCGCGACGAACCTGCCCGGCATCTATGCCGCGGGCGATGCGACGGTGGTCAAGGACAAGCAGATCGTCGTCGCGATGGGCACCGGAGCGACCGCCGCGCTGGGCGCGTTCGATTACCTCATCCGCAACGAGCCGGTGGAAGAGATCGCGCAGGCGGCGTAACGGTCGGGGCTCGCCCGTCCGGGCGAGCTTCCCCGGCGCTGTTCCTCAGATTCGCTCCGGGCGCCTGCGGGCAGCCGGTCGACCTTGCGGGCTCCCATGCGGGAGCCCGTTTGCGTTCGGGTGTTTCCCCCAGTGGCCATCCCCGCGAACGGGGGACCCGGAATCACCCGGGGCCGGGGCAGGCCTTTCCGCTCACAAAATCGATCAATCCGGCCGAATTAATCGATTGGACAGATCACAGCGACTCCATCATCCTCTCGCCATCAAGACCGGCTATCCCCGAGTCCCGGGGGCGGGCGGCACAAGCAAGAGAGAGGAGGACATCATGGACGCGAAGACAGGTGAAATGGGCGGCTGCCCGGTCCACGGCAATGCGATGCGTTCGCTGCTCGGCCGGACCAACCGCGACTGGTGGCCGGAAGCATTGCAGCTCGATATCCTGACCGAGGGCGGACGCAGCGCGAACCCGGCGGGCGAGGATTTCGACTACGCGGAAGCTTTCAATGCGCTCGATTACGAGGCGCTGAAGCAAGACCTCCATGCGCTGATGACCGACAGCCAGGACTGGTGGCCGGCCGATTACGGGCATTACGGGCCGTTTTTCATCCGCATGGCGTGGCACTCGGCGGGGACCTATCGCACCGGCGACGGACGCGGCGGCGCGGGTTCCGGCCAGCAACGCTTCGCCCCGCTCAATTCCTGGCCCGACAACGGCAATCTCGACAAGGCGCGGCGCCTGCTCTGGCCGGTGAAGCGCAAGTACGGCAAGAACATCAGCTGGGCCGACCTTATGATCCTTGCCGGCAATGTCGCGATCGAGAGCATGGGTGGCCCCGTGTTCGGTTTCGGCGGCGGGCGCAAGGACGTGTTCGAGCCCGAAAGCACCTATTGGGGCACGGAAGAGCAATGGGTCAACGAAGGCGTCGCCACGCGCATCCAGCCCAAGGAAGGCAAGGCGCTCGAAAACCCGCTCGCCGCGATCCAGATGGGCCTCATCTACGTCAATCCCGAAGGACCCGGCGGCGATCCGCACGATCCCGAGGGCATGGCGCGCGACATGCGCGAGACCTTCGCGCGCATGGCGATGAACGACGAGGAAACCGTCGCGCTCACCGCCGGGGGCCACGCCTTCGGCAAGTGCCACGGGGCGGAACCCTCCGACACCTTCGGCCGCGCGCCGGAGAGCGAGGACCTGCACCTGATGGGCTTCGGCTGGCTCAACGACGAGGCGGAAATCGCCGCCGGCAACATCACCACTTCGGGCATCGAGGGCGCATGGACCCCGAACCCGACCGAGTGGGGGAACGACTATTTCCGCCTGCTGTTCAAATACGAATACGAGCTGGTGAAGTCGCCCGCGGGGGCGTGGCAGTGGACGCCGATCGACCCCGATCCCGAAGACATGGCCCCCGACGCGCGCGATCCTTCGAAGAAGGTGCCGACGATCATGACCACCGCCGATATGGCGCTGAAGTGGGACCCGGACTATCGCAGGATTTCCGAGCGGTTCCTGAGCGACCAGGCCGCGCTCGACGACGCCTTCGCCCGCGCCTGGTTCAAGCTGTGCCACCGCGACATGGGCCCCAAGATCCGCTATCTCGGCCCGGAAGTGCCGGAAGAGGAGCTGATCTGGCAGGACCCCGTTCCCGCCGGCAAGGCCCCCTCCGACGGCGAGATCGCGGCGTTCAAGGCCAAGGTGCTCGAAAGCGGCCTTTCGGTGAGCGAACTCGTCAAGGCGGCGTGGGCCTCGGCCTCGACCTATCGCTCGTCCGACCACCGCGGCGGCGCGAACGGGGCGCGCGTGCGGCTCGCCCCGCAGAAGGACTGGGCGGCGAACGATCCCGATGAACTCGCCAAGGTCCTCGCCACGCTCGACGAACTGCGCGGCGACATGAGCATGGCCGATGCGATCGTGCTTGCCGGTTCCACGGCGGTCGAGAAGGCGGCCAAGGATGCGGGGGTCGAGATTACCGTCCCCTTCCTCGGCGGGCGCGGCGATGCGGACGAGGAGCACACCGACGCGGCGAGCTTCGAGCCGATGGAGCCCTTCGCCGACGGTTTCCGCAACTACCTCAAGACCAAGGCCGACGTGAAGACCGAGGACATGCTGATCGACCGGGCGCACCTGCTCGGCCTCTCGATCCCGGAAATGACCGTGCTGGTCGGCGGGATGCGGGCGCTGGGCGCGGTCAGCGGCAATCGCAGGCACGGGGTCCTGACCGACCGGCCCGGCGCGCTGACGCCCGATTTCTTCGTCAACCTGCTCGACATGGGGACCAAGTGGGGCCCGGTCGAGGACAGCGGCGACGAGGAATATGTCGGCACCGACCGCAAGACCGGCGAGGAACGCTGGCGCGCGACGCGGGCGGACCTCGTGTTCGGCTCGAACTCGCAGCTGCGCGCACAGGCCGAATATTATGCCGAAATGGGCAACGAGGTAGCCTTCGTGTCCGACTTCGTCTCGGCCTGGACCAAGGTGATGAACGCCGACCGCTTCGACGTGACCTTCGCCCGGTATCACGCCTGATCCGGCAGTGTTCGGCGACAAGGGCCTCCGGGAGGGATCCCGGGGGCCTTTTTCGTGCCCGCTAGAACCAGCCCGCCTCGCGCAGTTCGGCGACCTGCGCGCGGGCGACCGGCGCCTCGATCCCGCGCGGCAGTATAAGTCGGACGTTGCGCCCTTCGCGCTTCACGTCCTCGACCGCGCCGCGTGCCACCCACCAGCTGCGATGGACCTGCCGCCCGTCGAGCGCCGCCAGATGCGCGACCGCGTCGCGCATCCGCATCAGCACCAGATCGGACCCGGGCGCGGTGTGGACCCGCACGTAATGATCCTCCATCTCGAGCGCGATCACCTCGCTGCCGAGTTCGGGCGCCAGCCGGGCGAGCAGGGGGTTGCCGCCAAGGTCCGGTGCGAGCAGGGCACGGCGCGGGTCCCGGTCCGCCACCGTGCCGTCGAGCCGCCGGCCGGGCGCCGTGCCGGGATCCTCCGCCCGCGCGCCGCGCGAGCGGATCAGCTGGAACAGCAGCACCACCGCCCCGCCCACGACGAAGACGTAGAGATAGTGCACCAGCGCCAGTTCCAGCCCCGGCAGGGGGATCGGCGGGGGCAGGTGGGTCGCGATCCAGACGATCGCCGCCATCGGTACGGTCGCCAGCAGCGTCGCCGCGAACCACAGCGCCGCGCGCGGCAGGTCGAGCGCAGCCTCGGCCCGGTTCACGAGGAAGCCCATCGGGCGATAGATCGCATAGCCGAGATAGGCGAAGGCGAGCCAGCTCACCAGCCGCCAGGCGAGCGGCAGTTCGATGCTGCCGAACGGCCCGATGATGGCGAGGAAGACGCCGACCGCGCCCATGATCGCAAGGTCGATCAGCACGCCGCGCAGGGCGGGCGCGCGAACAATGCGGAGGTCGTCGCCGGGGGAGACGGAAAACTCGGCCATGGCCGGCAAATTACCCTGTCCTTTCGCGCTTCGTAAAGTGGCACGGCGCGCAGCTCGCGCAGGGCCGGCCCATTTCACGCAGGCGCGATTGCCCGCGAAGGGCGTGCCGTCATGCTTGGAGGCAATCGAACCTGCACACCTGACGGGAGCGTTTGCGATGACCGATCCTGCCCTTTGCCCGCCTCTCTCCGGCGGGGGCGTCCGGCCCGGCCCGGGCGGCTTCGACCTCTCGCGGCGCCTGCGCGCGCTCGTCGCGCTGATCGCACTGGGCATGAGCGCGCTCGCGCTGGCTGCCGTGCTCCGCGCCCTTGCCGGTGCCGCGCCCCATCATCCCAATATCCGCGAGGTCGCCATCCTCGTCCATGTCGTCGCCGTGCTGCCCGCCATCCCGCTCGGCGGGTACCTGCTCCTCGCGCGCAAAGACACCGCGCGGCACAGGGCCCTGGGGCGCGTGTGGGCAGGCCTGATGGTCGTGACCGCCCTGTCGGCGATGTTCATCGGCCAAAGGCACGGGGAGCTTCACCTAACCTCTCTTATTCACGGCGATGCGGTTGGGCGCCTCTCGGTGCGAGCTTGACGCCACTGCTGCGTGCGGCGGCGTAGAGCGGGCGTGCGGCACCGCTGGCGTCTGTTTCACCGCGC